>Ga0209535_1000040_pt1 | contig 69751 bp, 94 predicted proteins | sample LinPmetageLP28_FD_184041 | JGI IMG/M metagenome (GOLD analysis project Ga0209535, IMG submission 184041) | Marine viral communities from the Pacific Ocean - LP-28 (SPAdes) (version 2) | ecosystem: Environmental > Aquatic > Marine > Oceanic | place: Pacific Ocean | collected 2009-08-22 | reverse complement strand
ACTATGTGGACGAGAACTTGCTATGGCAACAGTCACAGGCAAGGAAAAGTTTAAAACAGTATTTCCACTTATTACCAAAGACTTTATTAAGATGATGATAGGGTTAGGTGCATCAGTAGGCGTTGTACTTGCTATCCATTATATTATAGTCCCCAACGGATTATAATATGAGTTTGTTGTTGACTCAACCAAAGAAGTGTGTTATAGTGTATTATGTTTTTAGATATTGAAAATTTAACGATAGAACAACTATTGGAAAAGCAAATTGAACTAAGGCAAAAGTTGCAACAAGCTAGTAGTATGGGCATGACTGGCCCAATGGGACAAATACAGGATATGATCGAACAGGTTCAAATTGAAATACGATCCAAAAGCCAAAAAGATGCGTTACAAAAAGAACGTGAGAAACGTATTGAAGAAGGCAAAGACCCTGACGATGATATATTAAATATAGGATGCTAATGAATCAATTTAACGAAATGGTAGTCGACGAGAATGATCTTGTGGAAGGTCTTCTGCAAGGAAAAAAGACCACTAGGATTGTAACAAAAGATACAGAAAAAATAGATGACTACAATCACTTTTGTAGTTTATTCAAAATCGAAAATGTAATTGATTATGAAACTCCCAGTGAAGAACACAATGATAAGTACAGTTATAAAAATGTTGAAAACTGGTGTATGCCCGACGAATATAAACAGTTAAATATAATTGATTACTTGTTAAGTAAAACACAAAATGAAGAACAGTATCAACGTGTTGTTGCTGAATTAGAAGAATTTGAAAAACGAGATATGTTTCCTATGTTACAATTTCTAGTATATATGATAGCTGAACTTAAAAGCAAAAATATTATGTGGGGAGTTGGTAGAGGATCAAGTGTTTCTAGCTATATATTGTACCTTATCGGAGTACACAAAATTGACAGCATTAAATACAATTTAGATTACAAGGAGTTTCTAAGATGAGAAATACCAAAACAGCTAGGGGCTCGATGATTGATATGGCGGCACTGGCGGCTAGACATGAAACTACTAGAGCTGTAGGCAATGTACCTATGAATGCTAGAGGTGACAGACTTAATCAAGACGGCACTGTAAAAGTAAGTGCAGAAGATATTGCAGTTGCACATCAAAACACAGTTTCACCTCCACAGCAACAACCACTTAGTGAACCTAAACCGATTACACCACCAACTACACCCGAACCTATAGTTGAGCCTGCTGAATTTGCAGAGCCAGAAATTGCAGACTTAGAAGATGAGTTTACGCAAGAACCAGAAGCAATAAGTAAAATTACTCGCACAAGAGACGATGGAACCAAATACGTTGAAATCGAATATGACGACGGAAGCATTGAAACGCTCGAAATTAATATTGATGAGGAATAATGACCAACATAAGCATAACGACCAGCCCCACTGGTCGTTCACCGGATAAAAAATACTTTTTCGGTGAACAAACCAAAGACTTGGATTTAACACGACCCAAGTTTAATAAAATTGGAAAACAAGAAGACTTCGACGAGTTTTACCAAACCTTACAACAGCAAACAAACTATTTAGATCCTATGAACTTTGAAACAGTAGGAACTAATTTTACACTACATACAAATGATGCACGTCACAAACAATTTGTTTGGAATATGTTTAAGGTTACTGCTGAAGACCAAGAAGGTGATTGGACTATTTGGCATAACACATCAATTGACATGGAACCTAAAATATATGTGCATTTAGATAAGAAGCTATTGCTAATTGCAGGCACAACATTTTTAGGAGAGATCAAAAAAGGTGTGTTTGGCATTGTAAGTTTTGAGTTACCAAAGTTTGATAGACTGCCAATGCATTGTGGAGCATTCACATATCGTAAAACAACCAACCTAATGTTTGGATTAAGTGGCACAGGCAAAACAACATTGTCGAGTGATCCTGAATACAAACTTATTAGCGATGACGAAGTAGTGTGGAGCAACATGGGCATTAGAATGGTAGAAACAGGTTGCTATGCTAAAAGCGAAGGCTTAACACCTGAGACACACCCAACTATCTTTAATGCAGTTGAAGAAGCAAGACGAAGAGAAACATTGGTCATTGAGAATCCTGATGCGGCAAATGCTAGACTAAGTTATCCTATTAGTTGTGTAGAAAATGCTTATCACAAACGTAGTAACTTTAGTCATGCAGATAATATATTCTTTTTAACAATGGATGCAGAGGGTGTGTTTCCTGCTATTAGTAGAATAAGTGGAGATGCTGTAAGACGCTTTTTTGAAACAGGATATACCAGTACAATGCCAGGAACAGAAGATGGCGTAACAGAAATTAAACGTACACTTAGTCCTTGTTATGGATCACCGTTTATGCCTAGAAGTGTACAAACATATAGTGACATGTTGATGGATAAAGTTGAACAACATGGAAGTAATGTATTTTTAGTAAACACAGGAATGAATCCAGAAAGTGGAGAACGGTTTGCACTAGACTTTACTAGAAATACAATTAAACAAGCGATACTCACTGAGTATCCAATGAGAGACACAAGCGAAACAGTTTTAGAAACACTCGAACAAATCATTGAAGGAGTATAATATGAAAAACATTAGAGCAGTTAGACACAGTGTATTAGCATTCTTTGTTAACCCTCCCGGAGAAGGTCGAACAAAAGGCGGTATTATTACATTAGACGACGATGGAGATGCCGCAGGAATTAAAACAAGATTTTTTGAAGTTCACAGTGTAGGCAACGATAATGTTGTTACTGATGATATCAAAGAAGGTGACCTAGTTGCAGTTCCACATGGTCGCTGGAGTAGAGGGTTTGATGTAGATCACCCTGAAGGTAAAAAGCTCTATGCACTTGATCCCAAGGACATTATGGGAATATGGACTGGTGACAGAAGTGTGTTGGAGTATACAACACGTTAACGGAGAAAGTAATGAGTAATGTAGTAGACTTTCCTAGTGGCTTAAAGTACAAAGTACTTTTTAATTTGCCAACAGGCAAAGTATTAAAAATTAACAAAGGTCCCAATGATGATTTTGATGTTACAATTTCAGGCGGACATGGAGAAGCAGTTGTACCAGCAAGTGGTAAAACTGGAGCAAGTAACAAAATACAAAAAGTATTTCCAACATGCGAAATCGTAGAAGTAGAGCCCATACACTGATGTTTAAAGCACACTTAGAATACATATATCATATAACGTGTTCTCAGTGCAAGGCTTACTTCACTTATGCAACAATGAACGAAAAAGAATGCATCGACAGAGGACATTGGTATTGTCCTCGATGTGGTGTAAAAGGAAGCGTAGAGATAGAAAAAGAACTATGAAAGAACTAATCTATAAAGTAATAATGCCAATAGTAATATTCTTTTTAGTAGCTATTTCTCCAGTGATTATTGCGATTGCACATGCTAATGAAAAAATAAATTACCTTGAAACGTTAGTTCCGGGTATGATAGATTTTATTACAAGTAGAGGTGTAAACTCCTATAATGGAGCACCTTATCCTCAAATATATATTGTAAATGAACAAGAGATTTGCACAGGTGCATATGGTAAACCTACGGACACTTGCGATATTGCAGGATACTACAATGATGATACAAACGAAATTTTTATTAGGAACAAACCAACACAACATATGAGTGAAGATAGATTTCAAGAAGTTATACTAGTACACGAACTTGTGCATTTTTTACAATACCATGATGGTACATGGCAAAAAGTTACATGCAGACAAGAACTAGAACTGCATGCCTATGAAATACAAGATGTTTATGTTGACTTGTATGGTATTGATCCTAAACAAAAAATAGATCCGCTATTCGGAATATTAAGCAGTATGTGTCCAAGATCAAATCCTATGTTCTTTCATCAACAACATTTACACGGAGGTGACTAGTGTATTTTGTAAGTGCTCCTTTTGGCAATTATCTACAGTATACAAATTTTTTAAGTGGCAAACCAATAGTTAGTGTTACCGGAACATTTACGCTGAAGCCGCGACCTGGACTAGCAAAACAGATTATCAAAACACTCAGGTACACAAAAACAGGTTGGCGCAACAAATTAGGTTTGCGTAACCCAGGAATATTTGAAGGAATAGAAAATACTTCATCTAAAAGTGTTATGAGTATTGCTAGTTTACAACCCGACGACTGGAAGATACTACATGAAATAGTACCCAAGCATATGAACGTTGAACTTAACATAAGTTGTCCCAATGTAGACGAACATCCAAACTTAACAAAAAGTTTTGCTAAAGACGAACGCAAGTGGTGTATTGTAAAAGTGCCACCAAATATAACAAACAAACAACTTGACAAAATAGTTAAATTAGGCTATAATCAAATACATGCAAGCAATACTGTTCCAACAGCAAAAGGTGGACTTAGTGGTGATGTAATTGTACCACATACTTTGAGAATACTAGAGTACATAAAAAGCACACATCCTCATGTTGAAGTTATTGCAGGCGGCGGAGTAAAAGATAAAACTAGTGCTGATAGGTATCTAGATGCTGGAGCAGATCATATTAGTTTAGGTACGGTGTGTATCACACCTTGGAGAATAAAATCAATAATAGCATAAATGAAAACTTATAGACGCATAATTAAAACTTGTACCTGGCAGTTGTTAGGAGTTGTATGGTTCATGAGCTATGCAGTAGCTACTGGAGGTGACTTATGGTATACACTTGGATTATCGTTAGCAAGTATTCCTGCAGGAAGCGTAATGTTTTATTGTCATGAATGGATTTGGGAAAAAGTAAAATGAAAGATATTTGGGTAGAAAAATACAGACCTAAAACTGTTGAAGAATATGTGTTCAAAGATGAAGCACAAAAGCATCAGGTTAAACAGTGGATAACAGATGGTGGTATCCCACACTTGTTGTTTAGTGGTAGTGCTGGCACAGGCAAGACAACACTAGCAAAAGTATTGATCAATGACTTAGGCGTACAGGATGCTGATGTATTGTTAATCAATGCTAGTAGAGATAATGGTGTTGATCTTATTAGACGCAAAATTAGTAATTTTAGTGAAACTATGCCTTGGGGCGATTATAAAGTTATATTACTTGATGAAGCTGACTATATCAGTGCTGAAGGGCAAGCGGCTCTACGTGGTGTAATGGAACAGTATCATATGAGTGTACGTTTTATTCTCACATGTAACTATCCCAACAAAATTATTCCAGCATTGCACAGTAGATGTCAAGGCTTTCATATTACAAGTTTGGACACCAATGAGTTTACTGCAAAGTGTGCTGAAATATTAATCAGTAATGATGTACAGTTTGAACTAGAAACACTGGACAGTTTTGTTAGAGCAACATATCCAGACTTGCGTAAAACTATCAACAGTGTACAAATGGCAGTAGTTGATAATAAACTTGCACAACCAGAACAAAGTGATGTTGATACAGGTTGGCGTATTAAAATGGTAGAACTATTCAAAGCAAAACAAATTAGAGAAGCAAGAAAATTAATTATTGCAAACTGTAGGGCTGACGAATATGAAGAGATGTATCGCTGGTTATATAGAAACATAGAGTTTTTTGGAGATACTGAAGATAAGCAAGACGAAGCAGTAATTGTTATTAGAAATGGTATCGTAAAGCATACACAAGTAGCTGATGTAGAAATTAATTTAAGTGCAACACTGATTGAGCTTTCTAGTTTATGAAAGTTGTAGTATTTGGTGATAGTTTTGTCTTGTTTTCAGGACCTAATCCACTTAGTGGTGACCATTGGTTACAAAGATTAGAACATAAACAAAATTGTAAACTAGATATCAAATATGCACAAGGTGGTAGTGGTCCATTAAACGCTATTGCAAACTTTTATAACTTTCAAAACACACAAGAATTAAAAGAGTACGACACATTTATTTTTGCTTGGAGTCAACCAAGTAGATTATTCCACAAGCATGTAGAAGATATAAATTTCTTTACTGCTCAAAGTCCAATAGCTAGACATCACCCTGATAAAGATAATGTATACGAATCAGCATATCATTATCACAATAATTTTTATATTGATCAATACGAAGATATGAAACTAGCTGGCGTATTGCAATGGTTTGATAAAGTTTTATGCAAAGATTTTTCAGACAAGAAGATAATACATTTTCATAGTTTTAGTGCTGGTGTTGAGTTTGCAACAGGTGAATCACAACTAATAGAAAATCAATACCTATATCATAGATTTGCAAGTGGCGTAACAATGTATCCAAGTCTTATGTGGTTTAGTGAAAATGATCCTAAGTTTGATGCAAAAGAACAACATAGGGATCAAAGGAATGGACATTTAAGTAATCCGGATCATGAGATTGTTTACAACAAACTTATAGAAGCAATGGATCTTAATGCAGGTGATGAATGTTTACTCACTGAATCTAAACCTAAATATATTATTGACAAATACGTTGATGTTTGGAAAGCAATAAACATTAACGACTATAATCCGTCCCCAAGTATTCCCTTTTGTACTAGTATTCTATAAATACTAGTGCAGACAGAGGAGTACTATGTGGGAGACGTGTTGAGATTTATCTCGGATGTTGGATTTCCGATAGCCGCGGCAATGGCATCAGGATATTTGGTCTTTCTTACAATAAAGTTTATATTAGATGGAGTAACAGGAAGTGTTATGACATTATCCGGTATTGTGAAAAGTCTTAATAACCGAGTGCAAACAATGAATAATGACTTAGTTAAAATTGATGCACTGATGAGTTATGCTCTCGGAGTACGCCCTAATGTAGATCGTATCGCCGCCAAAGACGGCAAAGAGGATGCGAGGAAAGACTAAGGGAGAAAAACCAATGAATTGGTTAGACTACACAATAGATCAAATTGGAAATAATTTTACTGTTAAAGGAGACTGGCCCGGTGAAGTAATGGGTCGGAATGAAAACGGAACTTGGGAAGAAGAATACAGTTGTTTATACAAACCAGGCGACCGTTTTATAGTTAGTGAAACCGGCTGGCTAATAAGAAGTAACCTAGAGGATTTAAAGAATGATAAAAAATCTTAAAGACTTAATAATAGTAGCACTAGTTGTCGGAGTGTTATCACTACTTGGAATAATCATAGTAGGAGACTATTATGTGGCATTACAAGAAAACAGACCAGTAGATGAAAGTGTTATTACATTAATGAAAATGGCATTGACAGGTTTAATTGGTATTATAGCAGGGTACATCGGATCGAAATAAATGGATAACCTAGCTGTATGGATAAGTGATTATGGGTTTCCGATTATTGCATGTCTATTTTTGGGTTATTTTGTATGGTATATATGGGGCTGGGCAACTAGTAACATAAAACCAAAAATATTAGAAGCTCAACTAATACTAATAGATTTAGTTGACAGAATTAGAATGTTAGACAATGACTTAATTAGGCTAGAAACAAAATTAAATATGGTATTAGAATTTAAAGAAGAATATGAAAAGATGACTGGCAAAAAATTGGATATAGATATTGAAGATATCGAAGAATATAAACGTAAACAGACTAAAAAAGACAACTGAATTAAATTCATCTGGTTGGATATTAGACGAATGGCACGAATCAGCAAAGGCAGACCGAGATAAAGTTAAATTGTCTAAGAGTTTGCCATTAGATATTTTTTATAAACTATATCCGATAACTGCTACTTGGTCGTTGCGACAAAGACACCATTCCAGTCCTTAGGTAAATCTTGAGTTATCATATATTCACATCGTTCAATCCACATATCATAATATCCTGACATTCTATTGTCAAAATGATTGTGTAATAATTTACATTGTTCAATAGCTTCTTGAAACTTTTGATCTTTATACAGTTGATGCATTTCTCGATGCTTTCGTTGTGCTACGCTCCAAGATTTCTTAGTATTATCTAAGACAGTCCAAATACCTATACCTACTGTTTTTCCTTTTACAGCTAGATCATCTATTTTTAACCAAAAGAAATCATCTTTTGTTTGTTGATATGTAGCATCACCTACTAATAGTACACACCCGTATTCTTTACACTTGCTCTCAATTCTTGCGGCTGTGCTGACGCTGTCGCCCAATACATCATATGAGTGTCTTTGTGTTGACCCCATTTCTCCAAGGTAGCCAAGTCCGGTATTAATGCCCGCACCCATGCCCACTGGCGGTCTGCCTTCGCTTGTAATTTTGTCATTAAATATCTCCACTGCTTTTAGCATATCTAGTCCACATTGCACCGCTGTCTTTGGGTGTTGTGGGTCGTGTATAGGAGCATTGTGTATATGCATACTTGCATCTCCTATATACTTAATTATCATTCCGTCCATATCTAGTACAGGCTGTGTTATGGCATCCATATAGCCATTCATAATTTTAGTTAGTCCAGCTACGTCATCTCCAAAACTTTCACCGAGTGGAGTAAATCCACGCAAGTCGCTAAACACAATACTAACTTCTCTTTTCATTCCCTCTTTTATAAGTGCAGGATTTTCTTGTAGCATACGCACAACTGTAGGGCTTGCGTATCCAGCAAACTGTTTTTTAATCTTTTGTTTTTCAAAGAACTCTAATACAAAACGTGCAAATACAGCATGTAAGCCTACTAGTATAACAGCTAGTATAGGCATTGTACCATCTATCAAATACAAATAATTTATCCAAGCATAATAAACACCATATCCAATACCACCAGCAAATACTAAAATACTTGCACCTGCTAACCAGTATGGAGCAAAGCGACCAAGTATAACGATCAAAAATCCTATACTAAATGTAGTACCTATCTCTAGTAAAAGAGCCCAATACGGACGAGATATTGTGTCTCCATCTAGTATATTTTGCAATGCTACTGCATTAGGCATATAGCTGTACTGCCCGCCTTTTGGACTTGCTATAATATTTGCTATACCATCTGCTGTTGGTGCAATTATTACAGTTTTATCTGCTAACATGTAAAAGTGTTCTTCTTCGACTGCACTTATAGTTTCAAATTGTTTGTTCCAACGTAGCCAAACTCTAGCATTACTATCTGTTTGTATTATAGGATAACCCGGCACACGCATTTTATCAATACCGCCTGCATTGCTTTTTACTTGGTAGCTTTGTTCTCCTACTGCAACCCGTATTGTTTCAATAGCAATACTTGGATATACTGCATCACCTACACGCATTAGCATAGGCAAGCGTCTAACAACACCATCTATCTCAGGCACTGTGTTTAAAACACCAACTCCATCTGCCATTGCAAAAAATGGTATTGGTCCAAGCATTCCGTCCCATTCAAACAAGAAAGGCAGTGGGTCGCCAATTTTAGCAACACCCCTAGACACACCATTTTTGTCAGCATCAAAGCTACCGTTTTGACCTATTACAACTCCATTGCCAACTATAGCTTCTTGCAGTGCTTGGTCGCCTCCTAGTCTATCATATTCACTAAACAGTATAGGCAACACAATTATACCTGCGCCTGCTTCTCTAAGTTTCCATATTAAATCTGCAAGCACATCACGCTTCCAGGGCCATTGTCCATATTTTTCTAATGCATCTTCATCAATGGTAACAACTGCAATGTCGTTACTTTGTACAGTTTGATCATATTGTTGTAGCAAGTCAAATCCTTTGAGTCTTGCTGTTTCTACAACGTAATTATTATTGTAATGAAATAATGTAATCAAAACTACAGTTACAAATGCTAATGTCCAATGTGTTAATATTTTCATATGTGTACTTATTTAATTTTGATTGATGGTTACTGCACAACCTGTTGCATTAGTGCAAGTGCCTGTTAGATTATATGTTTGGTTTGTAGTAGACATTTGACTAACATTAAGTGAATAAGCGCCTCCGCCGTTTGTTAAATCTATATTTGATGTGTGAGATCCATAACGTTGTGCAACATCAACTGTATGACCATCATCTAATACTATATCAGCAAACTGTGTATCAGTGTTGCCACGTTGTAATAGTTCAACATCATTACCGTCACCAGTTATTTCTATGAAGCCTTCATGTTCGCCAGCACCACGTTGTGTATGTTTGACATCGTTATTGCTACCTGTAATATAGTTTGCAATGTGTAGTCCACCGTTGCCGTTATCATCTGTTTGATAACTTGCAAGATTATTGTTACTACCTGATACAATCCAATACACGTCATTGTTGCCTGTTTCATCAGGGTCTACATTACCTGATTCATGTTTGCCTTGATATGCTTTGATATTATTGCTATTACCATTTACAGTTATACGCATTGTATTACTGTCTTGACTTTGTATTTGTGCATCTATATCATTGCTATCACCATTTAGGACTTCTACATATGCATTGTTGCTGTCGCCTTTTATAATAAGACTCATGTCATTGAATTCATCGCCGCCGTTACCTATTTCAGTGTGTGTTGTGTTGCTATCACCTTCTATGTCCACACTCATATCATTGTTGTTGCCATGATTGTCCATTGCACTAACATTACTATCACCGTCCTGTGTTAAGCTCATAACTTGATTGCCTCCATGTGTCCAAAATCCTGCTCTATTGTTATCTCCAGTTTGAGTAACAGTAAATGTTTTATTATTTCCGCCAATACTTGCACGACCACTAACAGTGTTTAAACTAACAATCTTATTGTCCTCTCCATCTTGTGTGATGCTTCCATCAAATAAATTACCAACCTGTGTTATGTATATTTCATTGGCATTAGTTTTGTTGCTGAATAACAATGTCGTTGCCGCCACCGCTAACACCAAGATTGTAGTCCCAGTATTCCCAATCATTTTGTCTCATATCCAATCTATATCCATATGCATCGTGCAATCTTAACCTATAATAATTATTTCCAGCGTTGTCTCTTCTTTCTAAAATATAAAACTCGCCTTCTTTTTCTAAACGTATTCCTGTTTCTGGATCAAAACCATATTCTTCTTTAACAAAAAACTTTTCATTTTGTAATGTTAATTGATCTTTAAATAGTGCATACAACAATGCATTTAATCTATCCAACATATCGTATAGCACATCTGCAAGCATATAGTCTGATTCATCTAATTGTGTTACCCAAATATCATTAATTGTATCCGCTAGTGCATCTGAATCTAAGTCTTCAAACTCTAAAAAGTCAATGCCTAAAAAGTCAAACATTCTTCTAGCATTACGTCTTATAACAGCTTCTTCATCTTCATAAGGTGAACGTTTTCTTAATATCAATAACTGATTGATATCTTTCTCACTAAGCTCTAATATCAACGGCTTAGTAGGTGATTGACTACCAATCGTAGTCATAGTAGTTTGAAATGCTTGATTCATAATTACAAATCCAACGTCTGTTTCTACTTTTATTTCGCCGGTAAAGCAGTAACCATCTTCATCGCAACTGGGTAAAAGTGTTACCATTGTTGCTCCTACTTCGTCGACGACCAAAACAAAATCCGTACCCCTAACACCTATGGTAGCTGAAGGAGTACGAATTTTTACGTTTTGTTTATATTTTTTTGCAATTTGACCACTGGCATATCGCATAGTTCCTAAACTTGCTTTTAACCCTAACTTACCTTTGCCGTTAGCCGGATCATAAACAAATTCATCAATGAGCAATCTGCTGTGTTCAGTAATGTCTACTCTAGTTTCGTCTACAAAATTAATTTGCATCTGACCGTTTGCTGTTACCGCTGTGTCCATGCTTTTTACACCAACTCCAGTGTCACCGGTTACAACTGCACCGTTCCTCTCTAGTACGCCGCTTCCTTTAATATTTCCTATATTTCCAGCATCTGGTGCCAGAGCTAGCGCCGCACTACTAAAGAACGACATACTAATCAGATTGAGTAATATCGACCTCACCACCGTCTCCTTGCATAGTCATGTCTACTTTATTATCATAAACACCACTTTGATTTACACTAATATCATTACCGCCTCCGGTAACGCTTAATGTAATACTGTGCCCTGCACTATCACCAGCACCCGATTGATCAATATCAACATAGTTGCCTCCGCTAGTAGCTGATAGTCCGCTTCCTGAGTTGTTAATAGTGCCACTTGCTGTTGAACTTGCATTGTTAATTGTAATGGTTGTATCACCAGCTTTAGCATCACTGTTTAAATCAATAACGTTACCGTCACCTGTCACAGTCCAGTTAGCAGTGTAATCATCTGTATCTGCACTTTCGCCTATATAGACTTTGTATACATTATCATCGCCTGTAGTTGCAATATTCACTGTTACAGTTTCACAATCACCTGCCGCGGTGCTTGAACACTTCATGTCAACTATATTGTTGTCACCTGTGAATACCCATGTGCCTGTGTAGTCGTTGCCTTTAATAATTGCATCAATTTTGTTTGTATCACCTGTTTGTGTGATACTAAAAGTCATATCGTCACCTTTTAAGGTAGCATCAGTCGTTCCGTCGCCAAACTCGTTATTTTGACCATCTTGGATAATATCCAAGTCAATGGTATCACCTACTTGTTCAATATAAATTTCGTTGGCAAACGCAGTACTGGTGAATACCAGAAGGGCAAACATCATTAATATACCACGCATCATTTCTCACTCTCTTATTTCTTTGAAAAGTTTTTTAAACTTCCAAAATGATTTTCTTTCGCCTTCATATATTAATTCAATTATGCCAGCTTCGATCGCCGCCCTTACTGCATAATTAACGGGTTCATTTACAGACCAACCAATTTCACTTTCTACTAATTTAGTACCAAGGTCTAAAAATTTAAATACATCCGCTCCGCTTCTATAACTAGCAATACTTTTTTCAGTCGCTACACTCATCAATACTTTTCCGGTGCTCACGCTTACTACTCGCATCACTACGGTGACTGTGTCCATTCGATATTCATCTTGCATGCCGATACCAAGATATCTTGCTCCTAGTCCACCAACTGCAACATTACTATCATATCCTACTATACCACCTTCTAGTATTAGTCCTGCGAAAACCATAGGCTTAAGAAGAGTGGGTCCTTTTGGTAGGTCTTTCTCATACACATCTCTTGTGTTGCGTATAAGCTGACGTTCTTTTATTAGATTGTCTAATCCTACTCTCTCAACAACTGTAAACCAAGTTCCTCCGCCGACTTCCTCTAGTGCGTTTATTACCCAAACCTCTGCACCTTGGGTAACTGCACTACTAAGATTTGCAATCTTATCTGCAGGTTTTCTTTGTCCAGTTTTGTCTAAAAAGTTGTAAACTGCGATGGTAATTCTTGGACCATCTAGCTCGGGTACGCTGTTCATTCTCATCTGCTCTGGTGCAATTTGTATGCTAGCTGGCTTGCCTGCTTTGTTTAATATAGCATCAATCGAATTAGTCATAGCTGTACAACCCGATAAAAAAGACATCAGTATTACCAAACTCAAACTATGTTTCAAAAAAAGAACTCCCCGGCTCCTGGAATAGTAATTTCTGTAGTACCATCCGGACCGTCTACTAATAATGTTATAGAACCTGAGGTAGGATCTCTACTCCAAGTTATCGTGGCATCTTCAACTTGAGCAGTACCGCCTGTTGGGGCGGTACAAGTTGCATCCTCTGCTGTTTCATCACAAACTTTAAACATATTATCTACCATTTGTTTACTCAATGTAGCGTAAATTCTGCTTTCTACATTTTTCATAAACTTAGACAAAACTGTATTTTCTAACTCTCTTTCTATCCTACGGGCTTCTGCTTCTTGGTCTTTGCGAAGGTCTTCTCGTCTATTGTGTTGTAGTTGTTCTACACTTAACACATGAGTTGAATAACCGTTTCCATAATGGAACGCAGGCGACTTAAAACTCCATCCGAGTTCTGAGGCGTTAGATTGTGTGGAAATTAGAATCAGTGCTATTGCACTGGTTGTTAAGTATCTCATTTACTCTCACTCCGTAGTATTTACCGAAAGGTGTAAATATTTTTACACCAAACACCGATAAAATACAGGTTTTTGTTAAAAATATTATTTTTCTTCTGTCATAAGTACTTATCTAAATAATAGCTTGAACTGCACTTAAGATGCAGAATAAACTATAAGTTACACATGATGGGGTACACATGCAAGACGAAACTGAACAGGATGCCTTGTGGATAGCCGCTGGCGAACTACAGTATAACATTCAAATTGATAAATTACCAGAAGCTGTAAGTCAATTGGAACAATATAATATAAATGAAGCACTAAGCAAACACAAAGGTAATAGAACAAAGGCGGCAGAAGAGTTAGGTATAGGAAGAACAAACTTAATTGCTAAAATTAAAAAGTACAAGATGAAATTTAGCGAATATACCTAGTTGTAAGTCCTCTGGTTTTTTGAATATATTCTTCGTGAAATTGTTTATTTCTCTCTTTATTCCTATAATAGATACTAAAGCCCATATGCCTTAATAGCATAAGTTGTGGCTCTTGGGTCACTTTGAACATTGGACTGTTTTTATCAAAAATTAAAGGTTTATTAGCATTAAACATATCTTACCGATCATATACAGTAGTACTCTGAGGGTTAACTTTCACAGGCTTACAATATGCAGTAATTCTATGTTCTGCTGGAACCATCCATTTGCTACCATAGTTACCATATTGTCTCGGTATACGTTTAGCATAGTATTGACAAACATCTATACTTCTAAAATACATAGGACTAGGCTGTTGTTTTGCGTCTTCACCTGATCCAATAAGAACTATTAATATAAATGCATGTATCACCTTACAGAATACCGCGTTGTTCCAGTGCTAGCCACACAAAGAAACCTATCATTCCAATAACTACCAATCCGGCTAGTCCTATGGCACACCATTCAATAACTTTTTGCCTGTATTCTTCTTGTGCGTAAATCATCTCTTGTCTACGTTTACGAATTTTTCCTTCTTCAGCAACTAATTCATTCCATGCACTAGGCCCTCTCATTGCACTAATCATGCTTCGTAGTTCTGATCTCATATCTTCTGCTTTTTTTCTAGCCATAAAGGTAGCCATTGCTTCTTCTTCAACGGAACCTGCGGCAAATACTTTTTTAAACAGTGGCGGCTTTTTAGCCATTTCATCGGCTTTGTTAATGTCACTAACCGCACCCATCCAACGGGATAAGTCTCCTCCCATTGACTCGATATCTCTGCCAACTTGGAAGCCTTTTTTAATTGCATTAAAAGCCGCAGTGCCTGCCGCTAATGCTGTAATTGGATCAACCATTCTGTTTCACTCTCACTCACACCGGTACCGTTCTAGTACTATAGGTATTTAATTGATATTCAGTAGCCTTTATGTGTGTGTTTAATTTAACACAATAAAAAGGTTGACAGTATGACGTCTTGGTGTTATAGTATAAGAGTAAGTTAAGGAGTTATAAGAATGTTTAAAGTTGAATATGGTTACTATAACTATCCAAAAAAGATTCGCTATTTCAAAACACATGAAAGTGCTAAAAAGTACTTTTACTACATCGGCAAGCAAAACGGTGTAAAGAAAGTAGAACTTACAACAATGGAGCATGCCGATGATTAGAACAAAGCAACCAGTAACTGAAGTTGTAATAGACCTTACTGGTCCTGAAGGTAATGCTTATCATATGATGGCTCATGCAACACGTTTTGCAAGAGAACTTAAAATGGACGGTTCAGCAATACTAACCGAAATGATGAATGGTGATTATGAAAATCTAGTTCAAGTGTTTGATAAGCACTTTGGACATTTTTGTGTGTTGGAGAGATAATGGCTTTTCCTAGTGAAGTAATCAATACAGAGAATCATCCTTTTGTAGGAATAGTATGGCCCGTTATAGGTAGTAAAGGTGATGAGTATAGTGTTGAAATGACAGATCGAGGATTCGAATGCGACTGTCCTGCATACAGAAAATGTAAACACATAAAGAGTGTAGAAGATGGAATTTGTGGAGAATAAGATGACACCGGTACTTTATATACTAATGCGAACTGACTTGGACAGTATGAATCCAGGAAAAGCAATGGCACAAGCTAGCCATGCCAGCAATGCTTTCGTAGCAAAAGTTTTTGCTATGAATGAAACGTCACACAACGATAACTTATATCATGCATGGAATGACGAAACTCCGCAAGGGTTTGGTACTGTGTTGGTATTGGGTGTAACAGAAAGTCAAATGCGAGGTGCAGTTACCGTTGCAGACCAATGTGGCTTTATGAGTGACGTAGTACATGATCCCACTTATCCATTACGAGATGGCGACACAGTACACTTTATTCCGCTGGATACTTGTGCATATGTGTTTGGTGACAAAGATGACGAAATTCTGCAATCACTATTAGGTAATTTTGAATTGCATTATTAGGTTGACATATCCTATTTAAATATGTTAAATTAACTATATTGGTCGAGTATGACCGTTACTTTATGGACAGGATGTCCGCTTAAAAAGGAAATATAAATGAACTACGCACAAAAGATTAACAGTCTTTACGAAGTGAACACGAGTAACTTTGTAACACTGCAAGAGCGATTAGAAAAAGCAATCGCAAAAGCCCCTCAATTCAAAGCACAATTAGAAGCAGTAGTAGACGAGTTTCGTCGACGCAACTGTAGTCCTCCCACAGAACGTGGTTGGAAAGAATTTTCAAATATTAAATTGTGTCAAGGTATGAGTGCTAGCATGGATGCTATCTTAATTGATGAGACCATGCAACGTGAACTTAACATACGACACATTTTAAAAATCTTAACATACTTCAGTGAAAGTATGGTAATGGCAATTCAAGTGTATGAAGATCCACAACGCCCGGGCAAGTATATTGCATGGGACGGACAACACACTATTATTGCATTGTTTATTATTCTAACAAAAGTATTTGGTGAACGTACTGCACAAGCAACAGTACCAATTGTTGTTTACAGTTCCAAACAGAAGTTGGAAATCCGTAGAAACTTTATTATGCTTAATGGAGATGCAAAAGAAAGTTTAGACTTTATTGATACCTACAAGCAACAGGTATATGGTGTTAAAGTAGATGGTGCCGAATATGAAGAATGGGTAGACACTGCACAGAAAAATGATTACTTTGCACAAGCAGGTTTATTTGCTACCAATAATAAATTTGGTGACGAAGATGAACCTGGTGCATTTACATTGTTGGCTGACACATTAATGAGTAAAAGTCTCAAAACTCGTAAGCACCCAGAAGTAACTAGAATGTTTGCACAGTACTGGGTATACCTAAATGAAGAACGTTCGGTTCGTGCTAAAGAAGCAAGGCAGTTGTATGAATACTTTAACTTGTGTTATGAGCAAGGTATAAAGGTAGACAACGAATACTTGCTTAAAATGGTAGCCTTTACCAAAGACTTCTTTGAAGCAAACTTTGGCGAGAACGGTACATTCTGGGATAAGGTACGTTTGAGTTATACTCGTTGGTATGCTCATGCTAATCCAGAAAGCTATGAAGAGTTTGGGCTTAAAGGATTTAGTACAGAGATGCGAACAGGTATTCCGTTTTTGATTGCACAAATGAAGCAGAGTACTGATCTTAAAACACCCAAGTATACACCCAACAATGGTTATACTGTTATTAAATCGGACTTGTGGAAATGAAACTAAGAGATCCTAACAAGGATAAACTAAAGAGCAATGCGGTATTAAAGGAGCAATACCGCAGAGCTCCACAGTGTATGCTTGAAGATTGTTGCAATGAGCTAAGTGTATTTGACGGCCCGGGCAGTAATGTATTGTGTAGAGAACACCAATTAGAATGTAGTGAATATGGAGGAATGGGCAAGCCCGAACGTCCACATACATTTTACAGAGGTTGGTGTTGTAGTAAATGCGGATATGATCCACGCAAAGATGAAGTGCGATTTGGTGATGTAGAGGATCCGTTTATTAGAAACAGAGCCATGCGAGGTGTTATGCATGGTGACCATATTGTACTAAAAAGCAAAGGCGGTAAAGACACAGAGGACAACATCAATACATTGTGTGTATTGTGTCATATGGCTAAAACTTATATTGAGGGTGATTTTAAGAGTAACAAAAAGGGTGGCTGATTTCCTAGTGTGGTTTTCAACCTATTGTCCTTAGATTACTTCTTCTGCCATATTGCGTATAGCACCCAGATAGCAATCAAGCCCATTAGGCCTTCAGCGCCAAGTGTTGAGAGCATACCGCTCACGTTACTTACGACACTCACTTCTGGAAAGAATGGTATGTTGCCCAATCCTAGTACTTCTACTACGATCATAAGAGCGGCGATACTTAGTCCTACTTCAGCTAAAGCACCGGCCCATCCTTTTACTTTGTTGATTATATCCATCGTATAATCTCCTTTTGTTTACAGATGTAGTACACCCGTAAGTTTATTTACAAAAAAGATGCAGAAAAAGGTTGACAGTATGACATCTTGGTGCTATAGTGTATGTATAAAGTGAGAAACAAGGAGTTAATTATGCAGACACAGATAGACACATTGATTCAAAAAGCCAAAGCAGACTATGTTAAATTTGCAACTGCTGGCGGACGTGGTGAACCAGAAGTAGGTAGCTACTTTGCTAATGAGCTTGCTAATTTTGAAGATAGCTTTGAAGTTAGAGAAGGCAAGAAGTACATCAAACTGGTCCGAGGCGGAGGTGTTTGGGGCTTTATTGTTAAAGAAGATGGTCCCAAGTTTAAAAAAGGTGATATCTTAAAAGCCGCTGGTTGGAATGCTCCAGCTACTAACCAAGCTCGAGGCAACATTTTTGAAGAGTTCAGTGTTGCTTGGACTGGCCCACATTACTTGGTGTAACATGAAACAAGACGTACTATGGAGAACAATACACTGTGCAATAATTGGAGTTGGAGTTTTGACTCCAGTTGTTGTACTAATTTTAATCTTATAAAAGGCTAACAATATGTCAGTAACTGATAGAGCACTTACATTTGCTACTGCGGCACACGCCGCAGTTGGACAAAAAAGAAAGTATGATGGTGAAGATTATATCGTACACCCTATTAGAGTTGCGAACTTAGTTTCGTTCTATGGAGGCAGTGACGATCAGATTGCCGCCGCTTACTTACATGATGTTGTGGAGGATACACAAGTTGACATTGATACTATTCGTGACATGTTTGGCGATACTATCGCTGAGTTGGTTTCAGACCTTACAGATGTGTCCTGTTCCTATGATGGTAATAGAGCAACCAGAAAATCAATAGACATGGAGCACACACTCTGTGGCAGTGTTGATGCACAGTTTGTTAAACTGGCTGATATATTGGATAACAGTCAGGACATTAGACAAGCAGATCCTAGTTTTTGGAAAGTATACCAAAAAGAAATGCTTGCACTATTGGACGGAATGACAGAATGCACTATGTTCCCTTTATATGCCAAAGCATTGGACAGTGTAAAAAGATAAGAAAAGACGTCTTAATGGCGTCTTTTTTGTTGACAGTATGACATCTTGGTGTTATAGTATATGTATAAGTTAACAAAAAGGACAGACAATGCATACTAAAAACGAATATAAGTTTGCAACACAAACAGAAGCACAAGAGTTCGCTGATCGTCAAGGTGGAGATCCAAGTGCAGATGTTTATGTAAGAGGTCCAACTTTAATAGATGAACGGGAAACATTTAAGAATATGGATTGGGTTATACCTGAAGATCCATACTGGTTCGTCAGCGTTGAAGTTTACAAATAAGAGGAGTATAGCACATGGGTGCAGTTAAAAATATGATGTTGGATTTAGAAGAGAAATGTTGGGATGAGGTCGCTGACGTGATTAGCGAATGTGAAGACATTTCAGAAGCAATGTCCAAAGCAGTTGATATCTTCAAAAAAGAAGATTTAATTGGTTACTTGAATACTGACACTATTGAAGAAGGTGTTAGTGAAATGTGGAATGAATTATGGTGGAACTATGCTTAGATTTTGTTTAGGACTTGTTTGTTTGGTGTTAGCAGTAGGAGCGATTGATGGCCCTACAGGACACGAAGGTGATGCTTGGCACTTAACATTTATCTTTGGTGCATTGGGTGCCGCACTTATGGTATGGGCATTGCCCGCAATAGCTGACCCTGATTGATGAATAGTGAAATACAAAGTAACATGGAGAGTGTTCGGAAAGGTTAGTTGGAAATACTTTAGATTATTTCGCACAGTTAAACATGCTAAAATTTTTGCAATATGGCAAAACAAACATGCATATTCGACACATGTAAAAATTAGTAAAATCCAAAAGGAGAGATAAATGACAAAACTTGAAACTGCAATCGCCGCAATGCGAGATATCGATAACCAAACTGATTTGAACGAGTTAGCAAATGTTTGGAAATTGCAAATGAATTATATCGGTGCTAAGGCTAAACGTGGTCTTAAAAAAGGCGATACTGTTGAATGGGAATCACGTGGAATTGTTCGGGTTGGTACTATTGTTAAGATGAATCAAAAGACTGTGGAGATTCAGGATGCAGGTGCTACACCATTTGGTAGAACGGTTACCAGAGTTCCAGCTAGTATGATAATTGGCAAGGTTGCCGCTTGAAGACCTTAGATACACATCAACAGTTGTTCGCCATTACTAGTGAAGAGTGTGGCGAACTAACTCAAGTTTGCATGAAGATACTACGCAAAGCCAAAGTTGATGATGAATGGAATGCTAAACTGTTGGAAGAAGCAGGCGATGTTTTTTGTATGTTGGATTTGATGGTAATACATGGTTACCTTACATGGGACGATATTCAAAAAAGATCTAACATAAAAAAAGAAAAACTAATTAAATGGAGCAACCTAATTAAATAAATATCTGTGCAAAAGCCTTGTACAGGAGATTCTATGTTACATATTAGGACGGAACCTACTCTGTTTACAGAGGAACAAACAAAACAAATTTGTACTGAATACATAGCACAACATGTTATGGATACAGAATATAAAGGAACTCCGTGTGCAGTATTTTATGGCAGAGTTAGACATCCAAAGAGTGGAAGTCAGTATTTTGCAGTTAACTTAACTAAAGACCAAGATAAATGGAAAGACACACTGCATGTTTCAGACGGTGCTTTTATAGAGGAACAAAAATTTGATGCTATCATTGCAGACAATGGAGATGTTATCTACAGTAGACACAGTAAAGATAATCGTACTAGTGACGATGGCAGTGTGTTTATTAGTGGCGGCAGATCGAGAACCAAAACAAGCAAAGTCGAAACAAGTCGACTATCGATATTGACAGTGTTCAAAGGAAGAGTTGAATATTGGGACACAAAAGATAAAAATATTCTAACTTAATCCTTTTTTATGAAATGGAAAACGTTATGAGTAAGAAAATTGACTTTGAAGCAAGCCTACAAGACGACGACTATGGATTAATCATTGGACGGAACGGAGACCTTAAAGGTTTGTTTGTTCCAGATACTTGTGAAGAATTGGAAACAGTACCAGAAGCTATTGTAACTATACTTGGTAAAATATATGGTGTTGATCTTTCAGAATCTGAAGCAACTCTGCATTGAGACGTGGTCGCAAACCAGACCCTAGAGAATATATTGAGGTCCGAATTAAACAACTAATTGACGATAGACGCAAGGCCCATGACAAAATGGATAAAGAATGGTACTTGCGTCTAATTAGTGAATTAAGATATGTGTTAACTATTATGGATAAAAAGGTTGACAAGTAAGATATCTTATGTTACTATAAAACTTAACAATTAAACAGCAGGAGTTGCCAATGGCTATGAACTTTTTTGAAATTACTGATCAGCAACACAAAGCTACTTCGCTAGCCGAGTTTATGATGAGTCTAACTTATAAAATTAACGATGACCATGACATGGCTGTACGCCTAATGCGCCTAGCTGACAAGCTAAGTGATTTAGATGCAAGTTTTGGTACCCGTTGGGAACGAGACTTCGACGAAGATGAAAAGCAGTTAACAAACAACTGCTATAAACTTCAGCAGGATAGCGTAAATGCATCCAGTTGAACTAATGGAAAAACGCATTGATAGTGCAATGACTGCTAGGGACAGATGTCAACCTGGCAGTTGGGGCGACAACTATTGGAGCGGTGTTGTTATGTCTCTGTTGAGACAAATGAATAGATACATGGGTGATGAACAAGCCCAAAATGAACGTGAAATTGATAACCTAAGTTTACACTAAGGAGTTTTAATATGCGTAAATTATTTTCAGTATTATTTTTATTATTAATTGCTGGCTCAGTACAAGCCCATGAGGATCCATTACAAATGCCTTGGCCCAAAGGAGAAAAGGTTCCTTGTCGTTGTGATATCCTAGCTATGCCATATGAGCTATGCTTAAAAGGTATTGGTGCGGAAGAATGCTTTAAAGTAGTAGAACCCAAAGAACCAAAATGTTCTCCCAATATAAAACCAGGCGCAGTGATTCTAACAGATCCGCCCATTTATAATTGTGAGGATTTAAAGAAAAAACAATCTATATCTAAACGGATTGCAGAGATAGAAGCTCAATTAAAAGAAATAAGAAAGATACTAGTAACCAAAATAGACATTGAAAAAGAACCGTCTAATTGGAAATTAATGCTTGACAAGTAAGACATCTTGTTGTATAGTACTAGTATAAGTTAAGAAAAGAAAGTTGAATATGAATAAAGATGTAAAAATGAAATTAATCCTAACAGACTGTGATGGAGTGCTGTTAGATTGGGAAAGCAAGTTCATTGAATGGATGGGGTCAAAAGGTTTTAAACCTGATCCCAACCAATTTGGTTATGAAATGGCTCAACGGTTTGGAATGAAAAAACCCAAAGTTAAAGAACTAATCAGAGAGTTCAATGAAAGTGCTTGGATTGGTTTCTTAGGTCCACACAAAGATGCTGTGTGGGGTATGGAACAGCTTAGTGCTAAAGGTTATACGTTTGGTGCAGTTACCAGTTTAAGTGAAGATGTTTATGCTAAGAAAATGCGTGTAATGAATCTAGCTGAACTGTTTCCTACTAGTACTTTTGAGTTTGTAGAGTGTATTGATACGGGTGCAGACAAGGATCAATCTTTGTTACCTTACAAAGATAGTGGCATGGTTTGGATCGAAGACAAGCCCGAAAATGCACAGCTTGGTGCCGATCTTGGGTTGAACGCTATAATGCTAAGGCATCAGCATAACGCTCATTTTGACGATGCTAGAGTTAAAGTTGTAGACAACTGGGCTCAATTAGTTAATTACGTTAACTAGCTTCGTCGTAGATTTTTAATACATCAATAACAACAGGGTGTCTTTCGACATCCTTTTTGTTAAAGTGTACATGTCCTATTGTATTGTATTCTGTATTTGCGAATTTGGCTAAAAAATCTTTTAGCCCGTTATTATCATACCCCCTATCATGTTGAGCAAGGTCTCCTGTAGCAACTATTTTACTACCTTCTCCAATACGAGTAAGTAACATTTTAGTTTGCTCTTGTGTTGCATTTTGCATTTCATCTGCAATTATCCAAGATTTCTTAAATGTTCTACCTCTCATATATGCAAGTGGACTGATTTCAATAGTTTTGTCAATAATCATTTGTTCCACTTGTTTGGGTTTATAGTGTTCTTCTAAGAAGTCAAATATTGGTTGTGTCCAGGGAGCCATTTTAGCTTTGAGGTCACCGGGTAAGAAACCATGTTGTTCGTCAACGCTCACCGCGGGTCTGGTTATTACGATACGGTCTACTGTGCCATCCTCTAAACTTCGGATACCCATTTGAACAGCCATCATAGTCTTACCGGTCCCTGCTGGGCCAGTTGCGAATATTACATGTCTGCTGGGATCTTGTAGCATTTCAAGATAATCTTCTTGATGCACGTTTCGAGGGAGTATTTGTAGTTTCTTTCTGCGATAATCTTGCAGTTCAATCACCATCTCGTTAAATGAACCTTTCGGTTTGTTTTGTCTTGCTCTTTTTGCCATTTGGTTGTAAACTCCATTGTTGTCTGCGAGCCCAACGTTGCCTACATAAGTACTTAGCGTAAAGGACTAAATACATACATGAAAGAGATCGAAGAATTAAAAGACACACTGGATAATCTAGTTGACTCAAGCAGTGACTTGAATGTGCTGATTGACTTTGAAGAAGTATTGGATAATCTAAACATATACAGTTACAAGAATTGGGAATATGGTGAAGTAATTGCTGGACCTGAAGTTACAAAATATTGGGTAACTGTCACACTGATGTATCCATACAAGCTGATGCCAGACCCCGATGCCGCGATGCGGTTAATCAAACATGGTGCTAGAGTATTTTATGGTAAAGAAACATTTATCGAACCTATAAAAATTACCAGTCCTGATGATTTAATGCCGGAAGATGAAAATGGTAAACGCAAACCAAAACGTACAAAGAAGCCAATTTGGTTGGTAACTATTGAGATGCCAAGACAGTTTGTTAATGAATTTGACTCTAATAAAATTACAATTAATGGCATGGACATCGACATGAGTGAGGTGGAAGGTGCATACGATTCGGATTATGATAATGAAATGAATCCAGATAAACAAGATTTAGGAATAGAATAATGACAGATTTAAACAGAATGAAACATTTAGCTGGACTAACAATGGAGTCGGCTAGAGGACTACTAAAAGAATATGGCGACATGGACGGAGAGATTACCAAAGACTCAGTCAAGAAGAGTGCATTAGAATTACTAGTAGATATTGCAAAAACTTCTAAACAATACAAAGGTGAAGTCACAGACGACCAAGTTCATTATTTAGGCAGTCTTGTACATGATTTTGATATAGCTGGTATTGAAACAGAAAAGTATAGTGAAATAGAAAAATTATTCAGAACAATGGCAGCTACTGAAAGAGCAGAAATGTCAATGATTCAACCAGCATATGCCCAAGCAAAAACATTAGATGAAGATGCAACAGCTGAATCATCAGATATGCAAGACGGTGAAGAAGATGATGCTTCAAAAACTTGGAAAACACCATATGGTAAAGTAACTGCTAACTGGAGTTTTTATGCAGGAGAATACAGCGACTTTGATGCTGAGGATGAACAACTACAAGATATCTTAATTTTGATGTCCGATGAAACCGAAACAATAGACCATGATAACGTTGTAGACGTTATTAAAGCGGCAATGAAAAAGCGTAAGGGCATGGGCGAATCAGCAGTTGAAGAAGCAGTAGGTGATAGTGCTGAATGCTTTTATGATCTACAAGACGAGTACTGTGGAGAACAATGTCCGAGTATGCCACATAAAACATTAATTGATGAACTAGTGCGTTATCTAAGCGGTGACCAACTACAGGACTTCTGCGATGACTTCCGCAGACATCATATGGATGGTATGGAAGAATCAAAAGATTTGAACGAACTTAAAAAGCTAGCTGGACTAGGAAACAATGTTTACGATCCTGGCGCAGGTCATCAAGGTCCGGGCGGATATGTTGATCGTGATACCAGAGCGTTGCAAGGTGATAATCAAACACCAATTGATTTGGATGCGATCATAAAACGTGGTAAGGAAAACCAGATTATTGGTAAATATCGACCTCCAGGTAGTAGCCAGAAAGAGCTAGATGACATTCTTCGTAGACGTGCAAAAGAACTTGAACCCGATCCTAGAATAGGAAGAGATATCGAGAATGACGATATCAAAAGTAGAATCGACAGAATAAAAAATAGTCAACTCAATCAGTTTGGAAAGTTAAAGTAAATGACAGTAAAATATGGTGAAATGGTAAACTTAGTAAATGGTACAATTAGCATTGACCAATACAAGCCTAAAATTGGCGAAGCAAATGAAACAGTTGTTGTTGCATTCGAAGTAAGTCAAGAAGGTGCGGCTAGTGATCTGAGTAACCTTATTGAAACTGACGTAGTTGAAACTTTAGATGTTGATGTGAGTCAAGGACCAAACAACAACGGTAACTATCTAGTATTTGTTGAATTTCAAAGAAACAACAAGCTACATACTGGTATTGCAGAAATGATGAAAATAGTTGCTAATGTAAGTACTATTACAGAATGGCAATTTGAATATTACAAAGGTGATGGTGCAGTGGATCTAAACGAAGATAATTTAAAATCTTCTGTACTTGACAATCAACAAGAATATGTGTTAAAATATTCACAACCTAAGAATGAAGATCTCGATAGAGTAAAACAACTCGCAGGTCTATAATTCATAAGTTTAATAAAATAGTATTTAGATATAGGAAAAATCATGGCAAGATTATATTTGGCAATTATCATATTTGGTATTATAGGCGGAGTAGGCTGGTTTGGATATCAATACTATGTTACATCACAAAATACAATTCGTACACTTACTGCTAATAATGCTAAGTTAGAAACCGCAGTAGCAACTAGTGAAAATACAATAGCCAGTATGGAACGAAGTGCAGAAGAACTAACAAATCAACTTAATTTTATTAACGAACAATATGCTAGTATAAGAAGACAAAATCAGAGATTAGCTGAAAGGTTAAGTAATGTTGACTTAGGGCTGGCGGCACAAGACGCACCTGACAAGATTGGAATAGCTGTTAATGCAGGAACTAAAAATGCAGGTAGATGTTTTGAGATACTAAGCGGAAGTCTATTAACGGAAGAAGAGAAAAATGCACCAGATGAAATCACTTTTAACAAAGAGTGTCCTTGGCTTTGGCCTGGTCATTCTACTGAGTAGCTGTAGTAGCCTACAGCAAGTACTACCAGTTGAAGTAAGCACAAGACCAGTGGAAAAACCTGAACTAACACTGCCTAGAGTTGATGAATTGCGTATGCGTGAAGTCAGTTGGATTGTAATTAACCAAGACAATGTGGACCAAGTGTTTGAAGATCTTAAAAATAAAAACATTCCGGTAGGTGTGTATGCACTTACAGGCGAACAGTATGAAAACTTAGGTCTTAACTTTAGTGACATTAGAGCTCTTGTACAGCAACAGCAAGCAATTATTATAGCTTACGAAAAGTATTATAAAGAAGCCGAGCAGACCTTAGACAAAGCAGTAACCGTCGAGGACTAATGCAAAATCCCTATGACACCCTTGGAGTAAGTCGTGATTCGACTGATGCTGAGATAAAAAAAGCATATAGAAAACTTGCTATGGAGCATCATCCTGACAAAGGTGGAGATAGCCAACGTTTTGCCGAAATTAATAATGCATATGATAATATAAAAGATATATCTAGCCGTCAAAATTTTGAAAATGATCCGTCAAATTTCCAACAGTCGCAAAATAATAATGGCTTTGCTCATCACTTTGGAGACTTCAATGATATCTTTAATAACATGTTTGGAGGTATGCATCAGCCACATGCAAGAGATCCACGACGACATCAACCTAGAGAAATGCATGTTACGTTTCATGCTACATTAGAAGATATATTTTTCCATAGAGATATAAATCTAAATATAAGTGTACCTAATAGTACAATGAGTAGAGCAGTTAAAGTCAGTATCCCAAGAGGTATAAGCAATGGTGTACATGTAAGATATGAAGGGCAGGCTCCAGGTGGGTTAGACCTAGTAGTGCAGTACAACTTTAAAAGGCATCACAGATATACCGCAGATATTGATAATAATATACTAGTCACAGAACACATAGATTTAAAAACAGCTATGACAGGTGGTCATAAAGTTATACAAACACTTGAAGGTAAACAAATTAAGTTAAATATAAGCAATGGAACACAAAGTGGTACTAAACTGAGGATACCAGAATGTGGGCTACCTAGAAGTAACTTACCGAATGGAGATATGTACATAGAAATTAAAGTGGATATTCCAAAATTAGAATCAAAAGATCTGTACAAAACCATAGCTGAAGTGCTATAATAAGTAATATTAGTAATAAGGACTAAAAAGCATGTCTGACAAAATACAAGAATTAGTAGACAAAACATTTACATTAAGTAAAGATTATAAACACCATTATGTAACAATTGAACATCTGTTAGCTATTATACTAGATACTGACGAAGTAATTGATATACTAGCTGAAATGCAAATAGATCCAAAGGACTGTAGCAGAGATGTATACGATCATTTGGAAAAAGAAGTAGATGCTTATACAGATAACGAAATACAACCTAAGAAAACTGTAATGTTAGAGCGTGTGTTTCATAGAGCATTTACACAAGCCTTGTTTAACGGAAGACAAAACTTGGATACAAGAGACTTGCTTATTAGTATATTAAGCGAGGACACAACACCTGCTCAGTACATAATGAATAGCAGGGGTCTTAACCGAGACAATGTTACAAAATTCTTAACGGATGCTAATCAAGATACCGAAACTGCTATAGCTAGGGGAATTAGTAAACAAGAAAGAGTATTAAAAAAATATTGCGATAATTTAAATGAACTAGCAGGTATAGGTAAAACTGATCCTGTTATTGGCAGGGAGGAACAATTAGAACAACTAGTACAAACAGTAGCAAGACGTAAGAAAAATAATGTTATACTAGTAGGTGAAAGTGGCGTAGGTAAAACAGCTATTGCTGAAGGACTAGCACATCTTATCAATGAAGATAGTGTACCTGACATTATCAAGGACAACACAATATACAGTTTGGATATTGGCGCTCTACTTGCAGGTACAAAGTTCAGAGGAGATTTCGAAGAAAGGCTCAAAGAAGTTCTTGAAATATTAGAAGCAAAAGAAAAGACAATCCTCTTCATTGACGAAATACACATGATTATGGGTGCAGGCAACGCAGGACAAGGAGCAATGGATGTTGCTAACTTGTTAAAGCCAGCACTACAACGTGGTAGTCTACGCTGTATTGGTTCGACCACATACGACGAGTATAGAGAACATTTTGAAAAAGACAAAGCACTTAATAGAAGATTTTACAAAGTGGATGTTCCAGAACCAACACCGGAAGATGCAAAACGTATTGTTGTACACAGTATACCAGCTTATGAAATATATCATGAGGTTGCATTTAGTCAAGATGCAATGCATGGCGCAGTTGATCTTACACATCAATATTGGCACAATAGATTTTTACCCGACAAAGCATTTGATGTATTAGATGCCGCGGCGGCTAGACAAATGTTATTGCCAGTTGATAGTAGAAAAGGTGTGCTTGAATTGGATGACATACGTTACGAAGTAGCAAAACTAACTAGAATACCTGTTGACCAACTAGTGTTAACACAAGACAGTGAATACAAAAAAGAACGTCAAATTGATATCGAAAAAGCACTACAAACAAAAGTATTTGGTCAAGACGAAGCACTTGAAAAATTAAGTGATAGTATATACATTGCCAAAGCAGGATTAAAAGAACCTACTAAACCCATTGGAAACTATTTGTTTACAGGTCCAACAGGCGTAGGTAAAACTGAAACAGCAAAACAATTAAGTCAAATAATGCACATGGAACTGATACGTTTTGATATGAGTGAATATCAAGAGCGTCATACCGTTGCAAAACTAATTGGTGCACCTCCAGGTTATGTTGGCTACGGAGAAGGCGGACAAGGTAGTGGATTGTTAATTAACAAACTTGAAGAACACCCTAACTGTATACTATTATTAGATGAGATTGAAAAAGCACACCCGGATGTAAGCAATGTACTATTACAAATTATGGACAACGGTATGGTTACATCAAGTGATGGTAAAACAGTAAGTGCAAGAAACGCTATTGTTATACTGACATCAAACTTGGGTGCAAGAGATGCAGAAAAACATGGTATTGGATTTGGCAATGAAAGCATAAATGATGATGCACAAGACCAAGCAGTCAAAAGTTTCTTTGCACCAGAGTTTAGAAACAGATTAGATGCTGTGGTACAGTTTAAGAAATTAAACAAGACACTAATGAAAAGTGTTACTATTAAATTCTTAAAGGAACTAGAAGAAATGTTAGAACCAAGAAATGTAGTTGTTGAATATGATGACGATGTTATTGATTGGCTAACTAATAAAGGATTTACACCTACAATGGGTGCAAGACCAATGGCCAGACTGATCAATGAAAAGATTAAGAAACCGCTAGCAAAGAAAATACTTTTTGGCACAGACGTAGACTTAGTAAAATTGAAAGTAATAGACGATGGAATCAATATCCAAACAGATAAGGTCCAGATCTGATTTTAAGTATGGTACCAAAATATACTATAAAAAACATACTTGGAAAGTAGCTTTCTATCAGCCTGAGTGGCGCAGTGAAAGTAATGCTATAAAAGATGCATGGTATCGAAATAAACAAATAGAAAGTTATTTAAAAAATAACGAACAAGAATATAAAACCAGAGCTGACAGACAATTTTTTGTTTATTTGACTAGACCTGACTGCATACCTTGGCTAATAGAAAACTACAAAGAAGATTTAGTTTCTATCCATGGACCAGTAAGCAGTAAACATCAAGACATCTTGGTAAATGATTTAACCATAATAACTAGACCACATCTGTGGTATAAGAAATTTCGTTACAAAGTATGTAGTACTAGATATGGAGAACAGGATCAAGAGATATTTGAAGAAATGCAAAACTTTTGTTATGATAGTTTTGAACGTGACGATTATAAACTAAATGATACATTTAGAATTACTAGTAAATCACATCAACTTAAGATGCAACAACTGTGGAGTCGTAAACACAATTCAGTTAACGGACAAGCTATTAACAAGTATGGCGGAGGATATAGCGGACGTAGTTTATATCAAAGCCCGTACACAGCTACAGGTAGTATCTATCTAGTTAACCATGATGATGTTGTTACACTACATATGGTGTACAAGAAATTTATCACCCGCACAAATAAAGTAGTGACCCTGGACGAGTTGTAATAAATACAACTAGCGAAGGAGTACAACTATGGCACAATTAAACGAAGACATGGTCGTTATCAAAGTAAGCGAACTGCTGAAAGATAGTGACGAACGCCGAAAAATCATGAATCCAGAAATAGTTAGTACCATTGAAGCCGCAGTCCAAGAATTAGTTGGACCAGGCAAACTAGTAGAAATTATACAAGAAGAGAATCATGGCTGACACAGTAACAATATTATCAACAAGCGTTTTTTCAGGTAGTACAACTCTCACCAGTGAAAAAGTAAAAGGTGACGCATACTTCGGACAATCCGACGGACTTCATACTGTAATGATTAATCTAAATAGCTTTACCGGTATTGTTAAAATACAAGGTAGTTTAGAATCTACACCTGGAGATAATGACTGGTTCGATATTGAATTAGGCACAGATGACTTTGTTGTCGATACATCCGGATTAGTAACAAAACAAGCCACAGAAAGTTTGATTTATAACGCCGTTGAGACAAGTATGAAATCATATAATGCAGTTGGAAACTTTGTATGGCTTAGAGCAAATATTTCAAACTGGCAGAGTGGAACAATATCAAGTATAGAAATGAATCGTTAAGGAATAGATATGGCAAAAGAAGTTATTAACATAGGTACAAGCGAACTTTCAGGTGATGGCGAAACACTTCGTAGTGCATTAAATAAAGTTAACCTCAACTTTACTGAATTGTACGATGATGACGCACTAGACTTTGACGGAAAGTTTGGTTCATTAACTGAAAAACCAACAACACTAGTTGGTTATGGAATTACAGACGCGGCAACAGGTGCTCAGGGTATAAAAGCAGATAATGCACTACAACCAACTGGTATTAGTGTTTCAACACTAGCCAATGCAGGTAGCGGCGCATTAACATATGTTGGTGATCAAGCACCTAATACAGGAGTGCTTACATATACACCACCAGATTTAAGTGGATTAGTATTATCTAATACAACACAAGTAGCAATAGGCAACGGTGCTACAGCAGGAGCGGAAGCTGTCTCAATAGGCAAAAATGCCGGTGACAGTGGAGATTATTCACAAGCAATAGGTAACAACGCAGGTAATACAGGACAAGGTGTAGCCGCTGTAGCATTAGGAAGTCAATCAGGGGAAACCTCCCAAGGTGATAAAGCAGTAGCCGTAGGTCAGTATGCAGGTCAAACAAGTCAAGGAACAAAAGCAGTAGCAATTGGTAGCCAGGCAGGTTTAACTGGTCAAGGCGCAGACGCAATTGGTATTGGTACTGATGCTGGTAAAACAAGTCAAGGTGGTTATGCAGTAGCAATTGGTAGAACTGCAGGTCAAATATCGCAAAGTGCAGGCACTGTAGCAATTGGTTCAGGTGCAGGATACTCCGCACAAGGTCTTTCAGGGATAGCAATTGGTTATTTGGCGGGTGAAGTTAATCAAGGTGGAGGTGCAATAGCAATTGGGTCAAATGCAGGTACATCAAACCAAGCCGCAAACAGTATTATAATAAACGCCGCTGGTACAAGTTTAGAAAATATTCAAGCAAATAGTTTTGTAGTTAAACCAGTTAGAAACGCAAGCGGTACACATGCATTAGAATATAATCCAACCACAGGTGAAGTTACATATGACACAGCAGGCGGAGGAGCGTCTGATACAGACGGATTAGCAGAAGGTACAACTAATTTGTACTACACAGATGCTAGAGCAGATGCAAGAGCTCAACTTAAAATTGATGCACTGGTAGATACAGCTCCGGGCACAATGGACACACTAAATGAACTGGCGGCGGCACTAGGTGACGATCCAAACTTTGCAACAACTACAGCAACTAGCATAGCTGAAAAACTACCACTAGCAGGCGGTACAATGACTGGTGCTATTGATATGGGTAGTAATAACATTACTACTACTGGTAAAATGTTATTTGCAAACATGTATGCTACAGAAGGTGATTTGCCAAGTGCTACAACCTATCATGGTATGTTTGCTCATGTTCACGGCACAGGAGCAGGTTACTTTGCTCATGGCGGTAACTGGGTTAAACTAGCAAATCATGCAGACATTAATTCACAAAATTTATTTTCTACAGTAGCAAGTTCAGGTCAAAACGATATTGTTGCTGATGGAACAACAGACAAACTATATATAGAAGCTGGCAGTGGTATTAGTATAACCACTGACCAAAACACTGATACACTTACAATTACAGCATCAGGTGGTGGTGGCGGATTAGCCAACGTAATAGAAGATACTACACCACAACTGGGCGGTGATTTGGATTGCCAAGGTTTTAATATTACAATGGACAACGGTATCATTTCAACAAGTGCTGGTAACTTGCAACTATCAAGTTTTAACTATATTACAATGGACAGTCCCAATGGCGGGCAAATTGAAATTGGTAGAGCTAGCGGAGCTGGTGATGTTATTATTGGTAAGGAAAGCAATGGCACCAGTGTTAGTTTTGAAGGCGTAGCTAGTTTTGATGAACAGGTACTATTGTACAAAGGTGCAGAAGAAAAGTACAGTGCTCTAACAGGTGCAACAGGCACAGTTGCACATGATTGTGCTAACGGAAAAATGTTCTACCACACAACACCAGCGGCGGATTGGACTGCTAACTTTACAAACTTAAATCTAAATCAATTCAAATTTTCAACAAGTGTAGGTATAGTAGTTACACAAGGTGGAACAGCATACATTCCAAATGCAGTACAAATTGGCGGTGTTGCACAAACAATAATATGGCAAGGAAACAGTACGCCAACAGGAACAGCAAATGGAACAGATGCAGTCTCTTTTACAATTATGAGAGACAATGCTACATATATTGTGCTAGGACAGTTAACGTCATTTGGAGGAGTTTAGTAAATGCCCGTAATTAGTCTTCCAAGTACGGCAATGGGGCCTTTTGGAATGCCTATGATACCAGGCAATGGATCTGGCGGAGGCGGCGGCGGCGAAACTACATTTGGCGGCAAAGCAATAACCCAAAACGGAAACCCTTTTATATTTGATGGTCCAGATACTGGTAATGCTGTAGATGTTATGACGGGTCTAAGGTGGATTGCAGATGGAACTAAACTAGTAGCGGCAGTTCAAACGTCTGGCGTAGATAACAGTTATGGATTGTACGAATTTAATACAACTACTGCTTATTCTACACTACCATCAGATATTTCTTATAATAGTGTTAACTTTTTACCTTATAATGAAATAGCTGATGCTGACTATTCTCCTAAATCAATAGAGTTTAATGGTGATGGAACGACTGGATACTTTGGTGAAGATAATGAAATATTTGGTTTTACTATGACGACACCATATGACATCAGTACTGCAACTGGAACTGGTCATACAAAGACGGCAATATCGCATTCAACCGCACCTTATGGGTATGGCACTATGCAAGATTTAAGATTTAACAGCGATGGTACAAAGATGTTTGTCACTGAGGTGTCTGGTACTAGTTGTGCCATTTTAGAATTTTCACTCAGTACAGCATACGATGTCACAACAAAATCGACAAATCCAACAGCAACGTTTGTTCCTACTACAGCCAGTAATGGCGGTACAGTTCTACAAGCAATACAATTCAGTGCTGACGGTAAAAAAATGTATGCATTAGGACCTGGTGGCCAAGGAGGACAGAGATTTCTAATAGAATATGATTTAAGTACCGGCTTTGATATTTCAACTATGTCCTACAACAATGAACGAGTGGATTTAGAAACACTAGCTGGAATCGATCTTGCAGAATCATTTACATTTAACAATGATTTTTCTAAAATATATATTGCATGTGGCAATGATGGAATGTTTCAATTTAATTGGGGAACACCAACCGGCAGTGGAGTTAGTAGAGAGTTTACTGGAGAAACTGGAAACAATATAAAATACAGTAATGCAAGTACAGGTGGTACAGGAGACTTTACTTTTGAAGTTTTTGTAGAATTTGATAGTGTGGCTAGTAATACAACCATTGCAACAATGGGAGACACTAGTGTAAGATACGATGCAGGCAACTCTCGCATAGAACTTGCAAATAGTGGCACAACTGCCAACTTTGCTAATTCTACTGTTACTCCTGAAGCAGGTAAGTTTAAACATATTGCAACAGTAAGAGACGGCACTAGTGTTAACTTGTTTATAGATGGCGCACTTGCTGACACCCAAACAAGTAATGCTAGTATTACTGGTGATGTTGTTATAGGATCAAAAGCTGATGGAACTGAACCGGTCGATGGCACTATGTATGGTTTGAGAATAGCAAAAGAACAAATTTACACAAGCACTTTTACACCGCCAACAACTGCACTTGCAGAAACTGCTAATACAGATCTAGTAACACTACAAACTGATCCTTTGCCTGCGGCTAAAAATGGAGCATCAGCTGTAATTACAGGAACTGTTCCAACAGCTTCATCAAGTCCTAATGTTACAGGAGGCAATACACAAGCACAAGCGGCAACTTTTACAGGAGGCATTAGTGAAAATGCACCTGGATCAGGCGGAGCGGCTGGCAGTGCATACGCTATGGCAAGTAGTGGATTAACCAGTAACTTTGCAAATGTAAACAGACTAAAAACAAACGGCACATATACTATTGTTGGTGATAATGGACTGTCTATTAGGCACACGGGTGCAGGCACCACAGGAACAAATAAAGAAGTATATCAAGCTGGATGGGCTTGGATTATTCGTAACAGCGACGGTGCAGTAATGAAAAGCTGGAACGGCATGCTCAATGGAGACCACGGAGACAGTTCAATAGCAGATGAAACTGATACTAATGTTTACACAACTAGTAAATTTATAAATTGTCAGTGGGGATACGCTTGTGGCATAAATGACAACTATTGTTTCATTGGTGCACCTTGGAGGCCTGTTAATACTAATGGTGGTGCAATAAGCAACAACAACTTTAATGCTAAACGAGCATATCTATTTGCATACAAGTTAAGTGACTTCAGTCTTGCAAAAGTTTGGAAAGTAAACGACTTTGCTTCACAGATTGAACCATACAGTAATAGTCCAATGGCAGCTACTTTTGGTAGTGGTTTTATGGACAATGGAATAGAAGTAACCAACGACGGATTGTATATTGGTAGCTATAGAACTAAGTCTACTTTTGGTAATGTAGATGGTGGTGCTTTCAGTTACTTTGATATTAGTGATGCTGATCCTGCTAACTGGAGCGGTTCACCGACTACAGTTGTAAAAAATCCAATTAATGTTGTTAGTAGTCCAACCACAAATATCGGCGGAGTCAATTATAGTAACGGAGACTTTGGTAAAGGTATAAAAGTAAGCAAGTATCATTCTGCTAATGTATTGGTTGTAAATCACCCTGCTTGGATGCATAGATATACTAGAAGTGGAAGTAGTTTTAGTAGAACTGGTCAAGTAAATCCTAATCCACCTGTTTATGATGGAGGTTATACTGATATTAGTTCAGATGGTAAAACATATTATGTAACTGATACTACTACTGGTAGCCAACATGTAGATGCACTCGATTTAGACAATAACTTTACTAACAAGTGGACATACAACTTTACTACAAGTGGGTCACCAGGATATTATCCTCAAGTTTATATGCATGATGGAGCAGACTATATACTAGTAGGTGACGGATATGATGATACTGATGGAACAGATGCAGGTAAGTTAGTTATTATCAAATCCGACGGAACAGAATTAAAAATAGTTGATAACCCAACTCCTAACAATCAAAAATTTGGTCTTGCATTTGATATAGCAGGCGGTAGCTTTGTTACAAGAGTAATCCCTGGCGGTACTAACTATGCATTACAATTCATGAATGGAACTAGTATTTTTGATGCACCATCTGCAACAGCGTCACAAGCAACACTACAATCTGGATATCCTGTAGTAATTAATACTGTAACCGGACAGTCTACTACTTTTACAAATTCTAATTACCACCAATGGAACAATGACGGAACAAAAGTATATTTTGGCACCGGAGCGACTGGAACAATCTATGAATATTCATTGAGTACAGCTTATGATTTAACAAGCACCCTAACTCAAGTAACTACAAAAACTGGTTTTTCAAGTGATGTAGCAGGATTTATATTTAATAATGACGGAACAAGTATGGTTACATTTCAAGAGACAGCAGAACAATATAATTTAAGTACTGCATATGATATCTCAAGCGTCAATAATAGTAGTAGTCAAGGTACGATTCAAACTAATCCATCTTGGATTGATAATTATTCGTATGGTTTTTGGGGAGACAGCGGAAACAAATTATATATAGGAAATTCAGGATATGATTATCACCTTGATGAATATACTCTAAGCACTCCGTATGTTATTTCATCTGCAACTCGTGTTGGCAATAGTAATAGAATAAATTGGCAAACAGAAAGTGTAGCATGTCATGGCGGTGCTATAAGATCTGACGGTAAAAAAGTATACCTTGCACACAATTTAAACAGTGATGCAGATGAAGGTATATGGGAATATGACTTACTAACAGCATGGGATTTAAGTACCGCAGTCTTTCAGGGTGTTTTCAAAAGTACAAGTGCTGATAATTTAGGTTATCCCAAATGGCTTACACTGATAGATGATAGACATTTTTACTTTCAAAGTAGTGAGGAGACGCAAGGTCTTGGACAGGCAATTGGCTTGTATTCTTTGCCAGCTCAACAAAACCAAGGCGGCGGCGGCGGTGGCACTCCACAAGGCTGGATTAGTACAATAACAGATGAAATTATGGGATACGGTTATAATGATCTTCAGATTCACAGTTTGGCTGTAGACAGTAATGATAATATTATTGCCGCAGGTGGGTCTGGTAACAGTTACCAGACAGTAATAAAAATTAAGTCAGACGGCACTGTAGATAGTGCCGCTTCGTTTGGAGCGGTTGGAGTTATCAATAATAATAGAGCAGTTGCAGTTGACAGTAACGATAATATCTTCATCGCAGGCGATGGTCCGAGCATGTGGTCTAGTGGTGATGGCCATGTTATGAAACTAACCAGTAGTTTAACTAAAACGTGGGATGACTTCTTCGGAGAAGGCTATAACGACGAACATTTCGACATAGCAACTAACGGAACTGATGCATATGCTGTGGGTGAATCTCAAAGTTTTGCTCTTAATTGGAGTCAGGATCCCAAAGGTTATCTTGTAAAATATAATAGTAGTGGCGGTGAATGGAAAACATTAGTAACAACTTCTAGCAACTATGGTCACCCTCGGGGTGTTAGTAGTGATGGCAATGATATATGGGTGATTGGTTGCGAGGGAAATAAACCTGCTTATATTGCAAACTTTTCAGGTAATGGTAGTCTTCGCTGGTCCAAGTCTTGGGGTAGCTCATCGGGAGTACAGGATAACAGTGGTATGGATATTGACTGTAACTCATCGCTGTTGACACAAAGTGCCGCAGTTATGTATGAAAGCGGCAAAATAAAAGTCCTAAAACTTACAGCACAAACTTTGAATTGGCAAGCACAATGGGAAAAAGCCAGCACAGATCACGGCACCGCAAATCCAGGATATGACTACAGCCAAGGGATGGCGATAAAACTATTATCAACTGGTAGTGTAGCATTGTTAGCCCTTGGAAGTGTGCGATGGACTACACAGTCTAGCAAAAAGTCGTTTTATATTATAGTATTCGATAGCTCGGGTAATGTCACTGTTGAAAAAGAGTTTAGATTAACAAATTCAAGTCATTACCTTGGACTAGCACAAGATGCTAATAATAAAGCATTAGTTGAACTATCAGATGGAAAAATAGTTACAGCTATGTCATATTATACAGGAAGTGAATGGAAAAATAGTGTATTTAAATTTGATCCTACAGACACCACAACTGCTATAAACGGAACACACGGAGATTGGATAATCAGTGCTATAACCGATTCGACTACTTCGACAATTGGTAATAGCTCCTACAACTCAGGCACTGTGTATACAGATACAAACATGTCCATGTATTTTAAGAGTGGTTACCAAAGCAATGCAAATGGATTTAATGTATCTAGTGCTACAGTTGTTGAAGGCACGCAACTAACCTTAGGCGGTGGCGGTGGAGGCGGTGGCGGAGCATCTCCAATATGGTACGGTGATAGAGGTTTATTTATAGGTGGTAGTACAAATGGTAATGTAATTCAATATTTTGATATAACCACACTAGGAAATGCAGTAGATTTCGGCGACTTAGCTACTGTTGATAGTAACAGAGCAAGTTTCAGTAATGGACAAAGAGCAATAACCAGCGGAGGTGTTAGTACTTCTTCAAAAGAAACGATAGAAGTTTTTAACATTCATACACTTGGTAATTCGCAATCATTTGGAAATTTACTAGTTAAAAGATATGCACATGCAGGTTTCAGTGATGGTACAATAGGTGTAATGGCTGGAGGAATCGGCGGAGCATCAAACAATAGCTTAAATGATATTGAATATATTACCATAGACACTTTAGGAAATGGTACTGATTTTGGCGATATGCTCAGTGCAAGAAAAGCAGTATCAGGTGCCGCAAATAGCACTCGTGGTATAATATTTGGTGGTTGGGCATATGATAACAGAATAGAATATGTTACAATAGCTACTCCGGGTAACAGCATAGACTTTGGAGATTTACTTAATGGTCCAGAATATCACGGAGCAACTGGTTCTGCAACTACAGCAATAGTTGGAGGTGGTGATATTAGTGGGGGAAGAACAAATGTTATTCAAAGTGTACAATTTGATACACCCGGCAATGCTACAGACTTTGGCGATTTGACAGAAGCTAAGAAAAGAGTTACTGCAACCAGTAACTTAACTCGTGCAGTATTCATGGGAGGTAGTGGTGGTTCTGGTAACGGGTATCAAGTCAATACTATAGAATATATCACTATTGCTACTCCAGGTAATGCCGCAGACTTTGGCGACTTACTACAAACAAATCAACTAGGTTCCGCAACATCAGGTAATGCTACTGACAGTGGACTTGGAAGTCCTCTTCCAAATTATGATAGAGCAATATTCAGTGGCGGAACAACTGGCAGTGGTGGCAGTAGCCCAATTGAATATATGAGTGTATCAAACGGAGGTAATGCAGTTGCATTCGGAACACTATCAACAGCTCGAGGATATCATACTTCAGCAGGAAACAGAGCTAGGGCTCTGATGGTAAACGGTGAAACAGCTTCAAATGTATACACTAATAATATAGAATATGTTGTTCCTGCAACACTAGGAAACGGAGTATCCTTTGGTACTAACATGTCGTCTAGTGCAGGACTTGGTAGTTGTGCTAATGACACATATGCATTGTTTGCAGGAGGCGGTAAATTTGCTAGCGGTTGGAATTATTATACCAATATCAACTATGTTACTATAGCAACAACAGGCAGTGCATCCTATCATGGTAGTCTAAGTAGTCTTAACTGGCATGCTGCCGGCGCAGAAGGCGGCGGCGGATACGCATACTGGGCTGGCGGCGCACCTAACGGTGGAAATTTTGTTAGCACCATTGAAAGAGTTGCAATTAGTACAAGCGGAAGTTCTAGTAGCTTTGGAAATCTTTCAATGAATCGTGGTTCCACTGCCGGAGTAGGAGATAGTACATATATTCTATTCGCAGGTGGCGGAGGCTGGTCCGATAGTGGGATTGACCAACTCAATGCTGTATCTGGCGGAACAGCAACTAAAGTTGGTGATTTACATGCGGCAAAATACTCTCATACAAGTGCAACTGATAAGACAACTGGGTTGTTTGCAGGTGGCTATGGTAGTAGCATGTATAATAATATTGAAAAAGTTACAATAGCATCAGCAGGAAATGCTGTTGATGTTGGAGATCTACTCAGTGGAAGATATAGATTAGCTGGAACCGCAGGATCCTCTTCATAACACACTTGACAATTTACATATAAATAATTATAATAGCAGTTAATATGGAGTTAAAGTATGACTGATGACAATGCCTCTTTAGGTAAAGTAAAACAACAAATAACGCAAATTGTAAACGAAAATAACCAAGTTACTTTTAATATGCCAACTGTAACAAAAGACGTTATTAATCAAAATGCAGTTGCAAAGGTAAATGCAGGCTTACCAGAGTTAGAAGAAAAAACACGATTTTTTGATCGAAACAACTCACAGTCAACATTGAGCATGATGAGTATTACAATGCTAAACGGACAAAGTCCGATGCGTATGATGAGACAAGTTATGGCTGAAGCTGAAAAACGTAAAATGGCACTAGCAGAAGCACAAGTTGGTCATGCAAAGCAACTTCGAAAAATTGAAAAACTACAAGCACAAGTAGACGAAGATCCAAATGATCATGTACTACAAGCAAAACTAAGACTAGCATTTGTTAGTATCAGTATGCTTGAAAGTAAAATAAACGGCAGTTTCAAAGACATCGCTATACTAATTGATAGTTACGAAGCGATTAAAGAAAAGAACGGTATTGAAGATTGGGATGAAGAAGCGTTCGAACAGTCAGAGAAAAAACATCACGTTAGGCGTGGCTTTGAACTTATGTACCGCAATTTAATGGAAAGTGGTAGAGCAAGTACAGCAACTATTGAATACATGCAACAGTATGGTATACACCCACAAGTAGGACTTGCAGAAGTACAAGGATACATGAACGGTGTAACAGATAGAATGAACAAAGGAATAGCATTGCATTCAAACGATCTAGAAGAGTTCTTGGATCATATAGCAGACAAATATTGGACTAGTGCAGACGCTACAACTGAACGTATATATGGTAAAAAGGATATTGCTAACACTGACTATATGAAGTTGTTGGACAAAAAATCCTCATAAATACTATAAATACAAGTAAGGACGAGATATGAAAGCTAGAGAATTTACAATTAACGTACCAATCAACATTAAGATCAACGGAGACGGTGATCCTGAGATTGATATGCCTAGTGCTGAACCAGAACAAGAACCTGGAACAGAAGTACTTGATCCAAACCCAGTAATGGTACCTCCGCTACAACAAAATATCGAACTTAAAAAAGCCGCACTTGGCAAAGAAGGAGACGTTGTTGACAAAATTATGCCTGACAGAGATCAGATTGATCCACATGATGATGTCGACGACGGTAAAAACGAACTGGTAGGAGTAGTGTTCGCTGGAGACGATAGCCACTTAGAGGACTAATCCTGTGACGGTACAAAAATTTAATACTACACTAAAAAATAATGTAACAGGAACCACATTTGTTGGCGATAAAGATCGTGTATTCTTTGATGTAGCTACAAAAACATTTAGATTAAGTGACGGAGTTACACCTGGCGGCATTGTTATTAATGCCGGTGGAGGTGGCGGTGGCAGTCTAACTGGTATTACAGATAGTACAACAGGTCCTGTAATGGTACTTACAGATGTTAATGTTAATATTGAAAATAGCTTAACAATAGAAAGTGACCAAGCACTAAATCCTGTAGAGAACACACAATATATATTATACGGAACATCTACTAGTGCAAATGAAGTTGAACTGTACAGAGATAGTAATAACAGTCAAGTACCACTAGTAAGTCAAAGCACAGTATTTTATGAAGTAGAAGTAGTTGGTAGAAACAACACAGAGACTGATACTTGTGCATTTTTATTCAAAGGCATTATGGATTATAATCAAGCAGGCAACGCATCGTTTATAGGCGGCGCAAAAGAAGTTGTAAGTGCAGGTAATAATGGTGATTATGACGCAAGAGTTATTGCAGATAACACAAATAAAAGTTTAAAAGTACTAGTAACAGGTGATGTACAGCATCAAATGGCGTGGGTTGCTCGTGTAAAACTCACTCAAGTTACCCAAACGTGATAAATAAATGTATAATGCTCATACTAGTATGAGTGAGAGATAACATTTAAGGAGATAACACAATGGTAGCTCGTAATCCAAATAACTTGATTGCATTCGGTCACACAGACGGTATCGCACAAGACATCGAAATGTTCACTATCGACGGTGGTGCAACATTAGCCGCAGAAACAAACCCAGGCGAAGCAATGGAAAAAATCATTGCAACTATTGGTACAAAAGCAACAATTCTCGCAGTAGGCGCAGAAGATGGTGCTGGTGCATTCCGTGTAATGCTACATGGTTCAGCATGGTCTGACGCAGACATGCAAACTGACATCAGAGCACTAGGTGCAACAGTTGGAGCAAACAACTATGACGCATCAGGCGCAACTGTAGCGGCATTTGCATTCTAATTTAACTTAAAGTTAGATTACCCCCAGTAAGAAAGAGTGTGTATTTTACACACTCTTTTTTTACGACTTCAAGACATCATGGATAAGTACTATTATGAAATACTTTGATGAAGACCAACTAGTAACGATTAAAGTTGTTTATCATATGCCAGACTATGTTCATGTACTAAATGAATTTATTTGGCAATTACACGATGTTACTCCAAAGTTCCCACGCACACATAGATTTATAGATTACTGGAACCGAGAAATCGACGGGCCAATAAATCATGCTGAAGTAGTGTATGTAAACTGGTGGGGAGGCACCGAGTATAGAAAGATAGACCACATCTCTATAATTCAATAAATACTATTAGATAGTAGGAGTTGAAGAATGAATCAATCAAGTTTATGGTGGATAGCGCCGGAATATTTTAGTAGGTGGCGACTATTTCCAAGAGCTTTTATTAGCATGTACATTTACTTGCTATACGAAGTTTGCACATGGTTTATGGCACTGCCAGAGCCAAACAATGCACAAGCAGGATTAGTGAGTGTAGTTGTTGGTGCAGGAGCGGCATGGTTTGGATTGTATGTAAATAGTACCAGCACAAATCATAATGCTAAAGTAGATATTGCGGCGGCAACAGGTAGTATGCCACAAGTTAGAGAAACAGAAAGACCTAGTAGAACTACAACTATAACGGAAACCATCGATGATGATCTTCCGCCACCAAGAAGAAGAATGTAATGCAAGATTTTTATATACTACAACGTTCACAAGATATACTCAACGCTGAGCAAATTCAGCGTTGGTTGCTTACAGTTGAAATGCTAGGCCCAGATGGTATAATCATGGGCGATGATGAAAGTAATAGCTTTATGCTAGCAAGTCAAGGAGAAGATTATTTGTATATGATTCCGTTAGTAAGACATCTGACAGAGAAAGAAGCTGAACGTATTGTTGAAGGTTACATGAGAGTAGCTGAACACGATTTTGAAATCGAAACAAGTAATGTATATAGAGCAAACGCAGACTTTGGACATCCATTTGAGTATGATATACAAATGGACGAGGGAGCAAAACTTGTACTCAATGATTCTTATGCAAGACAAGCTCATAATCAATGGATACAATCAATGACAGATAAAGGCTATCATTATGGTCTTAATATGAGTCCAGGTCAAAAAACACACCCAGCAATGCGTCCTTGGGATGACTTGCCAGAAAGTTATAGAAAATTACCTGAAACAACTAATAAAGAACTATTAGATTTTTATAGCCAAAATATTAATAAATTCACTTGACAAGTAAGACTTCTTATGTTACATTAATAATATAACTTGTTTAGGAGTCTACTATGAATTACATTGTAACCGAACCCGGTCTAACGCATCTTACATATGCACAAAAATTAACCCCTGCAACCTTTGCTGTGTTAGTACAAGCATTCGGAGCCGACGACCACTTTTCAGTCGCTCCTTACAGTGTTGCACTACAACAGCAACTTCGTAAAGACCATCCAACAGATTCTCGCAACCAATCACAACAATCCTTAGTCGAGTCTGTTGCACATTATGTATGACCTAAAATTTACAACAGCAGGTGACTTCTTAAAGTCACAACAAACTAAACGTATCGGGTTTGCATGTAAGTACATGCACCCGGATCAAACACAAAAGAAGAAAGTTCTAGAAGAACTACAAAGACCACTAAACGAAAAAGCCACAACAATTACATGGCTTAACAACCAAACTAGAGACGTAGCTGAGCAAAGACTGTGGGACATTATGGAACACAATGGCGTTGCGGCAAAACGCCTAGTAGAATATGTAGGAGAATTACCTGATGAGCTTAGGATGGTCCGGCTTGGATCTAATCAGTTGCCTGCTTATACTCAGCATGACTGGAGTTATTTTTGGCGTAAGTCTGATGTCAGACAAAGAGCCGAACAACTTTATTCAACAGTGGGTGAGACTGCACGTGAGCTTGATGTTCGCATGTCTATGCATCCTGGGCAGTTCACTGTTCTTGCAAGTGCTAGCGATGATATAGTAAATAGAAGTATAGAGGAGTTTGAATATCATGTGGATATCGCCAGGTGGATGGGATACGGTAAACAATTTCAGGACTTTAAAATCAATGTACACATCTCCGGTAAGAAAGGTCCAGCCGGTATCAAAGAGTGCCTCCCCAGGCTCTCGCCAGAAGCACGAAACACCATCACCATCGAAAACGACGAAAACTCTTGGGGACTCGATGCCTCGCTCGAACTTGCTGGACATTGTGGTCTAGTTATAGACATACACCATCATTGGGTAAACAGTGGAGGAGAATATATTGAACCTACTGACGACAGAATTAAACGTGTTATTGACAGTTGGCGTGGTGTGCGTCCTACTATGCACTACAGTATTAGCCGTGAAGATTACCTTCCGGACCATTCACCACATGTTAAGCCAGACTATCAAGAACTACTAACAACTGGACACAAAAAAGCTAAACTAAGAGCACACAGCGACATGTGTTGGAATCATGCTTGTAATGACTGGGCACTCAGCTTCTGGGACAATTTTGATATTATGGTCGAAGCTAAACACAAAAATCTAGCTAATCAACAACTTTTAGAACATTATAATCAAACTAAATAGTTCACTTATTTTATTCATAGAAGGGATATTCAGAATGAGAAAGAGAGCAATAATAATTACTATAGTGTTATTGATTATATTACTTGCTGGTATTGGAGGTGGCATAGCCGCTATATCTGCAGGAAATTGTGGATATGACAAAGATGGCAACTTTACCAGCAAAGACGGTACAGTGTCTGCACACGGAACAATGCAAGATGCAAGACTATGTGCATACAGAGGTTTGCTACCAGATGTTGTTAAATCACGTTTAGGATGGCTTGGAGATTCTGATACTAAAGCCGAAGCTGAAGAAATTAAATCCATTGACGAAAAAGTAAAAGCTGAAATCGAAGCTGAAAAAGCAAAGCAGTAGTATAAATAATTGTGTTAGCAATATGCTTTCTTATGGGGAACACCATCCCCGTAGACTTAGAACGTCAAAGGAGAAACAAAATGGGAAGACCACTAAAAAAGATGAATTTCGGCCCTCGAGCAGACGCCGCGGAAATAGATGGCGGAGGCCAATGGGCACCAGCCGCATTCACTGACTCACTACATGGTGATGCTCATATAGTCAAGCAGAAAGGTGCAAAGCGTTTTCTAGTAGCAACTACTGGTCAACCAGACCAAGTATGTACACTAGTAGCAAGAACACCAAATGCGTCTGGCGAAGTGTCTATCAAAGTTAGAGACACTGATGGAGGAAGCGGAACTTACTTTGTAAGTAAGATTTCTGGTAGAACTTGCACACTTGTAGCAGATTCAGGAACACAGTTTTCAGATGGACAAAAAGTACCTTGGAACCGCACCGGTGCTGTAGCCAACGAATCAGTGCTTATAACTTTAGCATAATAAAATTATAAAACAATAAAACTCTTTCCTTGGTAAATACATGTAACAAATATTTGCCAAGGATTTTTTTACGATGTTAATAAATGAAGTTACACAACTAATAGAAGAAGTTACACTTGAGGATACTCAAGACTTCCATGAAGAATACGGTTACTTAGGTTATGCTGATATGTTTGAAGCAGAGTACCAAGGACGCAAAGTTAAACTTAACAAGCCTATGCAAGGTGATGTTAAAAAGTTTAAAGTGTATGTAAAGAACGCTAAAGGCAATGTTGTAAAAGTCAACTTTGGCGATCCTAATATGCGTATCAAAAAATCAAACCCTGCAAGACGCAGAAGCTTTAGAGCTAGACACAACTGTGATAATCCAGGACCAAAGTGGAAAGCACGTTATTGGTCATGTAGAAAGTGGTAATATGAAACTTACTGAGTTCAATGCTGGAAAAAAGAAAATTAACGAAACTCCTTCTCCTTTGCCAATAACGCCACAAGAAATTGAAAAGGATAAAAGGCAACAACGCCACGATAGAAGACAAAAACGTAAAGAAGAGCTCAAGCAAATACAAAAAGATTTAGAAAAATTTAATCCTCCAGCTGATAATGGAATAGAAATGGATCCAGAAAAGTTTCAACAAAGAAACAAGGAATTTAAAAAGAAAAATCCTGGCAAGCCTTTTGCAATAGCCAGCAATGAAGGCAAAGTCGACGAACTAAGAATAGTAAAACCAGATAGCAAAGATACTAAAGGTATCAAACGTGCAGAGATGCCACAAGTTGCAACAAAAGACTATCCAGAGTTTATTGAATACCTTAAAGACAATGGTGCTGACTTTACTAAACAAGTAATGCCAGCTAATCAACTTAAAGCAACACAAGGTGAGTTCAGTAAAGATGGTGTAGAAAGACAGCTAGCTAAGATGCAAGCGGGCAAACCTAAAAAGCCAGTAATTGCTAGTCAAGACAACTACATCATTGACGGACATCATAGATGGTTAGTAGCAATGAATACAAGAGACAGTGTTGAAGTATTTAAAATAGATATTGATGCAGATGAACTATTAGACCTAGTAAGAAAGTTTCCTAAAGTGACATACAAAGATATATACACAGAAGAATTATACGATTTTAATAAAGATGAACCAAACAAAAGCATAGTTGCAGTACCAGGTTATGGCACTATGAGTATAGACGGACTTACAAAAAATGTAATTGATCAAGCAACACAACTAGTAAAACAAATGTCACAAGGTACACAAGGAATACGCAATGCAGATTATGCACTTAATAAAAATAAAGTGCTAGCGGCAAAAGTTGGCGCACTAGTACAAGCATTAGATGACCTACAAGCAATTCGTAGTAAAGGTGGATCTAACAGTCGTAACATAGAAAACGAAAGTATCATGTTAGAAGACGGTTGGTTTGATTATTACAAGAGATTTGCTAGTTTATCAGATCCAGTTAAACCTTATATACAGAATACATTTACAGATGCTCAAGGCTATCCTCTAGATCCAAATAATAAAGATCATGTGAAAGCTATAGCTGATCAAAACAAAACTGCTATTAGACAACTAGGGCAACAGGTAGGCAGTGCTATTGACACGCCGGCGTGGCAAGTAAAAATGTTTGCTCCTCAATCCACATTAGATCAGTATGGTATTACAAGAGAAGAATTACCTAAAGTATTAGCCCTTAGAGATAAATTTAAAGCCGAACATCCAGAAGCATTTGAACTAATTAAAACTGGACAAGCTGACAAAGCATGGGAGTTAATGCGTAACGAATCTATTAAAGAAGACGAAGAGGGACAACCACCCCAACAACAAGAACTACCAATTGATGTAGCAAGAATATATAGTAGAATACAACAGTTTGAAAGTCAACAGTTTATTCAACCACAAGATGCTGATTTGATGAGACGAGGTGTACAAAGCCTTACATCAAGAAGACAAACTGTAAATCCACAGGCGATCCTGCAACTATTAACGATGGTGTCATGAAGATAAACGAACTAAATGAAGCAGGCGTTGGAAAAATAGTCAAAGGTGTAAACACTACACCTGATGTTCAACCAGGCGAAACTGAAAGACAAGCAAAGAAATTGTTTCCTATGAACAAAAATGGAAAGCCTAAGTCATTGGGCGTACCAGGCGCTACACCTAATCAAGCATTTAACTTAGGACTAACTGAAAACATGAGTGTTACAGGCACTGAAACAAGACGGGCGGAAAAGAAAAAAGGCATCAAAGTAGGTACACCGGAATGGTTTAAACATTGGTTTGACCTTCCATATCTCAGAGAAGACATTTCTAAACAAGAACTACTAGCAAAGTTAAAAGATCAACAGCGTAGTAGATACACGCGAGCAATGTTAGATGCAATGCATAGACTAGTAAAAAGTAAAGGTTCTAAACACAGCTTAGGTAGTTATGCATTTGAAATTTCAAAAGTATTTGGATTCGATGGTAAAGAACTTGAAAAGATGTACAGAGATGAGTACATGTCGGAAGATGTAACACAAGGCGAACTAAATGCACTTGAACGTGTAATTGATGGTGTATTTGGACGTATTGGCATTGACGTAGAATTTACTCGTCACTTCTTAGATAGAGCAAATGATGACCGCAATGGTAAGCCAATTACTATACAAGAATTGGGTAGACTATTTGCTAAAGAATACAAACGTTGGGGTAAACCTATTGCACAAATGGGACCAGATGCACAAGCTGTAATGAAAGATTTAGAATCGGATATTAATATTCCGTTTGTATTAAATTGGAACGGCGAAGAGTTAGAACTAAGGGCGAAAACAGTTATGAGAAAGAAAAACTTTAAAACAAGTAATAAAGAGTTTCCAGTAGAAAGCGTGGAAAATATAACCAAAAGAATATTTGAGATAGCTGGAAGAACTGTTCGAGTTAATAAAGATGTCTTAGAAAAGATTATACGAGCACAAGCAAAAGAGTTAGGTATATCTTTTGCAGTTGCGAGAGCTATTGCGTATCAAGAAAGTGGTATTAAACAAGATGTTACTGGAGATCTTAAATTAAAAAATAAAGCACATGGCATGTATCAAATTAGATTACCTGCACTACAAGATGTTAATAGATTATACGGAACAAATTATACAATAGACGATATTAAAAATGATCCAACTATCAATGCTCGGGTAGGTATGTTGTACTTCAAAGCACAAAAAGAGTTTTATGGTGCAAAAAACAACGAGCAGGCACTAGCTGGATATAATGGCGGTCCTAACGCAATTAAAGGTGGTAATAAAGGAGCAAATAATTATGCTAAAAGTGTTCTTAGCACAGCATCAAGTACTGAAGAAAAACCTACTAGAGTATATGACGATCCTAAAAATCCTAATCCACAAATAGCTCCTCCACCAGTTCCTAAACCTAAACCTGACTATAGAACACAACCTTATCCGAGTACACCTCCAATTTCACAGCCTATAACGGATCCCGATGGTTCTAGTGGAACAATAATACCAGAGCCTACGCCAGAGCCTACGCCAGCACCTACGCCAGGTATATCACAAGATACAAAAGACACTATTGATAAGGTAGTAAAAGATATTGTACAGCCTAAAACAGTAACATATCAAGACTTAGCAACTGCTAGTGGAATTGCAGATCCAAATAAAATTCAAGCAGGTGGAAAAATTAACTTGCCCAACGGCGCAACTTATGTTATAAAAAGTGGTGACACATTAAGTGGCATTGCTAAAAATTATAACAAAGGAACGTTAGGAGAAAATGTGCCAACTACAAACAAACCAGGTAGTATTGGACAGCATATTAATTGGGCTGGTAAAAATGCACCTGATAAACCTAAGTCAAACGTAAGTGTAGCGAGAAGAAAACAACCAGAGCCACAGGCTTGGTGGCAGACAATGTTACAAAAAGGCAAAGGCATGTTTGAAGATGAGCAAATCGATCTAAAAAAAAAGATTGAAATAACCGACGAACTTAGCAAACTAGCAAATATTTTTAATAGAGGTGGACATGAAATACGCATCGTTGGCGGTGCAGTAAGAGATCTTGCTTTAGATAAAACACCCAAAGATATAGACCTGGCAACAGATGCAACACCTGACGAAATGCAACAGATGTTTGACAGTGCAGGTGTACGTCATATTCCTACAGGCATTGAACACGGAACTATTACCGCAGTTATAAATGGCGAAGAGTTTGAAGTTACAACACTGAGAGCAGATGTTGAAACCGATGGCAGACGTGCAGAAGTAGAATTTGTTCGCAGTTGGGAAGAAGATGCTAAACGCAGAGACCTAACATACAATGCTATGAGCATGGACTTTGAAGGTAACTTATATGACTACCACGGTGGTATGGATGATCTACAAGACAAGGTTACACGTTTTGTCGGTGACCCATCGGAACGCATCAAAGAAGATTACTTGCGTACACTACGTTACTTTAGATTCCAAGGTAGATTGGATACACCTACATTTGATAGAGAAACTATGCAAGCTATAGCTAGTAACACTAACGGACTAAAACAACTCAGTGTTGAACGTGTATGGATGGAAATAGGTAAAATACTTAGCGGTTCAAACATAAATCAAATACTAGGTGCAATGCAAAAAACTGGAGTACTTGGCGCAATTGGTTTAGATGTTAAACCATCGCAAGATATAATGGACGGCGGAGATCCAATTATTAACCTAGCAAGAATTACAGACGATGAATCAATTGGTGTACGTTGGAAAATGAGCAACGAAGAAAAAGGCAAGCTGGGTTTTCTAATTAGTCAAAAAGGTCAAATACACGATAAAAAGTGGTACACTGATCAAATGGCAGATGGATTTGATAGAACACAACTAGATGCACTTGCTAGATACAACAACCAAGATGACATGATTGCATATATAAAATCTTTCAAAGCACCAGACTTTCCTGTGGACGGCAATGACCTTATGCAACTTGGACATTCACGTGGTCCTGGAATAGGCAAAACACTACAAGCATTGCGTACACAATGGAAAGCTGGCAACTTTAGTGCAAGCAAAGACGAACTGCTTAAAAGTTTAGATGAGAACTTTGCAGATGGTAAGAAGCCAGGACGTAAAGGACTTAGCAAACGTGTAGGCATACCTAAAGGTGCAACACTAGCACAACTAGAGAAGATTGCCAAAAACAGTTCAGGCGAAAAACGCCGGATGGCACAGTGGCAACTTAATATGCGTCGTGGTAAAAATAAATAAATACTACTATAATGTCAGTATTCCATAAACTCAAAAAACCTTTGGTACAAGCATTAATAGTTCTTGTACCATCGTACATAATAGCGTATACTACTAATAAGATGGTTTACGTTGTGCCTATGTTAGCGGCAATGGGATTCGTTGCGGCGGCTATATTCAAAGACGATACTGAAAAACGTATTGATGATAATGCATACAAAGACTTTAAAGATGACGGAGATGGCGAATGAGAATTGCTATTCTTATGGGCGGGCAAGCTCGTTACATAAAACAAAGTGCTGAATGGTGGAATAATAGAATCTTTCCTAAAGAGTTCAGAGGACTAGAAGTTGATTACTTTTTTAATTTGTGGGAAGAAGATCAACCCGAAGATCTTGTAGATCAAATACATTCATTATGGCCCACTTCAAAAGCAGTAGAACTTAGCAGTTACAATACAGCATTTCATCATAACAGACATTTAATAAAAACAGCAAACAGACAAGCAAATGATTGGCACTTAGTCAATGACTATTGCAAACACCTCATATGTTATTACGGAGATGAAATTGATCAGTTTGCTTATAACTTTCCTGGCATGTATCTTAGTAGTGCAAATGTAGCAAAAACATTTGAACCATTTAAAGACAACTATGATGTTGTTATTAAAACGAGAACTGATTGTTTTTTAAATCCAATGGCTGAAAATCATTGGCTTAATATAACACACAATATGCTACGCAATCCTGTATTTTCCGATTGTATTTTTACGCCTTGGCTTAGAATACGCAACGGTCTTCCGTTCATGGGAGATCTATGTTTTATGGGTAAACCTAATCTAATGCAAAATTTTTTAATAAACATAGACGAACAGTATCGCACAGTATGTACGGATGATAAGCATTTACTAAGTGATTTTTTAGTTGATCCTGAGATACCCATTGCACATTGGCTGTGGAGCAGACTGAGTATTTACAGTAAAACTGATTGGCTAGCATTAAGTGTAGTATGGCCTACTCCGTTTAACAGTGCATTGCTTAGACATGATACAACTATATATGATAAAGATTTTCAATGGATTGAAAAAAGTTATAATCAAGAAGAACAGCGTAGACATGATGAATTAGCACATGAAATTGGCAAAAGCCAAAAATAAAGATACGCATAAATAACTATATGAAGGTACATGAGATCATACAGGAAACTACTGCTGGCGGAATAGGTGCAGTTACTATGCCACTTTTTACAGGTAAAAAAGGTAAAGCACATCATAAAGCCGCAAAGAAAGCAGTAGGACTAGAAGGCGCCAATAAACCTGCAGATCCAGTATACAGTAAAATGATCCGGAGAAAACCATGAGATTAGAAAAAATCAATACAGAAAAAGCTGTTATTAACAAGCCAAAACTTGTTAAAGAACAGGACCAATACAAAGTTTTAGACATCAATGGTGTCGAACGCAAAGTGTTTGAAGACTACGACTTAGCAAAACTTTGGATGAAAAAACACAGAACAGAACTTAAAGAAGGAACCACTCCAGTAATATATACTAGTGAATTAATGGAAGGTGTACTTGATGCAACTGACGAAGATGGTTGGATGGCTAAAAGTCAACTATACAAACTTAGTAAGTACAGTATCGAATTACACGGTATGATCCAAGACACAGAAAATTTAGAACCTTGGGTACAAGCAAAAATTACAAAAGCATGTGATTATATTGGTGCAGTAAAGCACTATATGGAATATCTTGCTGTAAATGATTATCCTGCTGAACCTCCAGTAGTAGTCGACGATATGCCAGTAGAGATGTAATATGCGTCTTAATGATCTGTTTGAACAAATAATAAATGAAGCACCAGGCGATTTAACTGCCGCTGACCGTAGAACTATGCTTATATCTCCTGCAGAGATATATCAAATGACAGGTCAAACACCTCCACAAATAAAAGGCCCAAATGGTAGAATGATACAGCCTCCAGGTTGGTACGATAAAGTAGAGATGCCTATCGGCGGTCCAGGAGGAATTAATCCTAAAATAGCTACGGCACATAAAAAATGGGTTGAAGGTGGTAGAGTACCTGGACTGATATGGGACGCAGACAAACAAGGTCTTAAACCTTATAACGAAAATAATATACTAGAAGACTTAGGTTGGCAAATTGCGGCAGGTGCTGTTGAAACTGCTAGTGCAATAACCAAAGGCGGTGCTAAGGTAATCGATGATGTATTTGCTATAGTAAGTTCTGATCCAGAAGATACACTAGGTAATAATAAGTTACTTAAAAAGACAATGGCCACTAGTAAAATTGTAGATGGCAAAAGAGTGTACGATGAATTTGTATTAGACGATTTACAAAACTGGTTGGAAAGCAAAACAGACCAACAGTTTAGAGATAATATGGATGCAACAGCAGGCGCAGTAAACAGTTTTGGTGATATTGGAAGTCTCTTTATGGGAGGTATTCCAGGCGGATGGGAAGGCGCACTAGGTATTATGGCTAGTGAATTGCCCAGTGAAATACTAGACATAGGTTTAATGGTCGCAGGCGGAGGATACGGATTAGCCGCTAGTGGTGCATTAAATGCATTAGAAGCTGGCGGCGCCGCGGCTAGCGAAATACAAAAACGTATCGATACAGCATATGATAAAGGTATATTACAACAACAACCACAGTATCAAGTTATGCTTGAAGCCGCACAACAACAATTATCAAATGATGATAACTTCAATGGTACTGACGAAGAACTTAACGCTAGAGCCGCAAATATGGCTAGAGAGCAACTCACAAACGGCGCCATTAATAGAGCATTCTATGCAGTAGCCGCAGTAGGTGGCGTACTAGATACTGTACAAAATAAAATTATATATGGTGGTCCTATTAAAGCAAACTTCCTAAAAAATGCGTTTGCTAAAGCTATTATTGCACCAGGAACTGAAGCTATAAGTGAAATGGGCGAACAGTGGGTACAAAACCTAGGTATTAGAGACGCCGCTGGTAATATTGTACAGCCCGGCGAAGGAGTTGTTAATGCAGGTTGGAACGGATGGATCGCTGGACATACGGCTACAGTAGTTGGAACTACAGCTGATGCCATTGGCGGTGGTAATAAAATGCAAAAAGCCGCTAGAGCAAGACTGAGACAATTCTTTGTAGGCGGAAGCAAAGATGTAAAAGCACTTGTCGATGTTATGAACATGGATTCGAACACACTCATTACAAATGCAACTGACAGTGAAGGTAAACTTAGACTAGCAGAAATGGTAGACGAGCGTGGTCTCAAAACAATGAAAGATCTTAGTAAAAGTGATCAACGAAGACTTAGTAGAACTGGCAGAGTTCAAATTGACGGTGAAACTTATACTAGAAAACAATTAGAAGAAAATACTAAAAACCGTGAGCTACTACAGCTATTATCTGATATCGACATTGATCCAAATGAAAACATAGCAGTGGTAACGTTTAAAGATGATTCTGAGATAAGAAGAACAGCAGAATTGTTAGGTATTGATAGCAAAGGTAGTATTAATAAAGTTATGGCTGAACTTGAAGAAGTTCGCAAGATGGATGTGAGAATAGCAGGTAGAAGTAAACTTGAGGCTCCGGTTTGGAGTGAACTAAATGAAAGACAACAACAAGAGTATATACAAACAGGAAAAATAAAATTTGTTGGTGATCCAGAACGAGGTACTCAAACTTGGACAAGACAACAAATAATGTTTAACAGCAGACGTAACCAAGACGAAGTTCCTGCTGAAATTGCAGACATGTTAGATAATGTTGAAGCTAGACCAACAATGGATCCAGATGATCAGCGAGAAATAAACTCTCAACAATCATTGATTGATGGCAGTCCTGCAATGTTTGCGGCTAGACAAAATTTAGAAGCAGATCAAAAAGAATGGGACGCTGAAGTTGAAGCCAATGGCGAAGAAGCTACAATAGCAGAATTTGGACCAAGACCAAGTGAAGATATGGAAGGAGATCCATACAACTTTACAGGTGCTAGATCTTCAACTATGATGTCGCAAAGAACTATAGATCAAATTAAAAAGAATTTAGCTGATGCACAAACACAGTGGGATCAACAAAATGGAGATACACACACAACTGATGGTGTAGTAATTGTTACTAAACCAAAAGAAACAAAACCAAATCCCAAATTTATTTCAATTAACACTGATATTCCAGGCGGCAGTGATCCAGATGCAGATGCACAAGATGATGCTGATAGCGTTGATATTGATACAACTATTACACCAGACGATTTAACCGGAGATGAAGATACTCCACAGGAGAAAATTGTACCTCCTGTAGTTGTAACAACTGATATTGGTGATAGTTTATCAAGGGCACATATCATAGCTAATGCTAAAATTGCTATTGCAAATGGAGATATGGATCCAACTTCAGTAAATGCTATGATAGAAAGTTTAGAAACAACTTACCCAGGTATTAATACAGAAATTTTACCAGATGGTATTGACAGTTACAAACAAAATCCTAATGACCAAGTTAAAAAGATACAAGATGAAACAAAAGAAAATATTGTGCCTGAAGAGGCTCCAAGAAATGGTAAACCTCCTAAAGGTTCAATAGCTACAGTCGATGGACAGCAATATAAATTTTTAGGAGCTATGTGGGCGCCTGTTAAACCTGACGGAAGTTTGGGCAGTACAGGACATCAAAATCATAAAAGATTAAACAAAGCATGGTCAGACAGTATAATAGATACTACTGCACCAGGGCCATTACAAGCACCTATGATAAACGATGACGGTTCTATAGATGACAATCCACCACAAGTAGATAATACTACACCTCCAGCACCTCCAGCACCTGGTCCAGAAGTTGATACAACACCTCCACAACAACCAAGTGGTGACACAGAACTTGATGCAGTTCCAGACACACCAGGTACAGATACTCCTCCAGCAAGTCAAACACCCCCTACGTTTGATACACCGCCCAGTGAACAAGATCCGTTGAACATTGATACTACTACGCCGCCTGCACCTTCAAGTAGACCAGATGCACTTGACCTACCTGGTACTAGTGCTCCGGACGCTCCAAACACAAGACCAGATGCACTTGACTTACCGGGTACTAGTGCTCCAGATACAGAAACAGATACAGATACAAAAACCACAACTGGCAGTGGCAGAGGCGATGGACAAGCTGAACTAGACGCTAGAAGACAGAAAGCAAAAGATGATAAAGAAAAAGCAGATGCCGAAGCAGATGCTGAAGCAGATGCCGATAATATAGACCTTGACACAGGTTCACCTGAAGACGAAACAGATAATACTGGCACTACTAATACAAGACCAGATGCACTTGACCTACCCGGTACAAGTAGCGATCAAACAAGCGATGAACCTCCAAGTGTAGATACTACACCTCCAGAACAGCCTAAGCTAGGTGATACTCCTAAATTAGACACAATAACTACTGCTACACCTGATGATCCTATTAAGTTTGTAGAACCCAGTAAACTAGACCCAAGTAAAGCCGAGGAAGTTCCTGTTACTATAGACACAGCAAGTCCTGTACCAGACCAAAATAACAGACCAGATGCATTAGACTTACCAGGTACAAGTAAACCAGATGCAAACACAAGACCAGATGCACTTGACCTACCTAGTACAAGTAAACCAGATGCAAACACAAGACCAGATGCACTTGACCTACCTAGTACAAGTAAACCAGATGCAAACACAAGACCAGATGCACTTGACTTACCAGGCACAAGTAAAGATGATACTCCTCCGGATGTAGATTCAACTTCACCAATGGATCTTACAAAATATACTAAAGATGAAATAGATATGATCAAAAGAGATGGTGATAACATCGAAGCTGAAATCTCTCGTCAAAAACGACAAGATCAAGATCCCGACACTCCGGGTTATCAGTCTAAACCTGATCAATCACCAGTTACAACACAACCAGATGCAATAGTTGATCCAACTTCAACACCTGTTATATTACCTAAGATAGATACAAAAACAAAAACTGATACTAAACCAGATTCTAAGGTTACATCTAAAGATAAAGAAGCAGGAAAGAAAAAGAAACCAAGAGTTGGTTTCGCTGGAGGCAAAGATAAAAGTTCAGCAGATTATTACAAGCCAAATTTTGATCTTTCTAAGTTTCCAGATATACTTAAATTAAATAGAAATGTAGGACTAGCTCGAAGACAAGCAGGAACACTAGATACTGGATTAAAAAAATAGGTAAATAATACTATTAGGAACACGGACATGAGATTTAAAAATATATTAAAACCACCACACTTAAAAGAAGGCTATAAGATTATGCCTCCAATGGACAAAGAAAAATATCCAGAGCTTCCTGGACTAGAAGGTCCATTTACTATGATGAGTGGCAAAGTTGTCTATTACGATCCAAAAGAAGGTGCGTACTACGATAAAGATACAGACATGTATATGTCATATGACGAGTTCCAACAACACGACAACGATTATAGCAATATGAAAGACGAACGTGACGAAGTTAAAAAAGAAGCAGATGAACTAAACATTGGAGCGAAAGGTGATCGTCCATATAAGGCTCCAAGACAGCCAAAAAGAGGTGATCCTATTAATCCAAAAAGCAAAGGAGTAGATCCTAAAGTTCTAAATATGTTTTTGACAAATGGTGTATCTGAAAACGTAGCAGTTAGACGAGATGGTAAAACACTCAGCAAAGGTGAAAAAGCAAAACTTCAAAGGCAAGGTGTGCTTATGAAAGAAGGTGCTCGTGGACTTGGCAGTATTGATTGGCCAGAAGAAGAAATGATGCAAACTGCTACTGATGCTATTAGATATGGCTACTCTAAAAATGATTCATTTAGTCACTTGTACAGTATGTATGGTGATGACCACGGAAAATGGTTAAGAGCAAACGAAGATATGATACTCGACGTGTTCTCACAGTATGTAGATGAAGGCGCTCCGAAAAGCAGTCCACGTCCAAAGCCAAGACCAAAAACAATGCCACGTCCTAAAGCAAGACCTACTACTAATATTGGCGGCATGCCAGGCGGAAGCACTAGAGGTATTGATCCCAAAGATAACTATTCACCAGAAGACCTTAAACGTTTGCTTATGCAGAGTGCAATGGAAGCTATGGAAGAAGCTGAAGAAGAAGGCATGATAGTATATGTCGGAGATCAAAAGTTTGAATATTCAGACTATACACTAGAAGATGCTATGCGTATTGTTGATGAATATGCAGACGAAATGGAAGGTGAACCGTATGAAGTATACAATGCAGACGGTAAACTAGTTGCAAGTGGTACGATGAGAAGTGGTGCATTTCACGAACCTGGAATTGAAGAAGGATATTCCCCAGGTGACGAAAATGAAGAAGGCATGGTAAGTAATTGCTGTGGCGCACCTATTATGGATGTTTATCAAGGACATGGCAGATGCAGTGATTGTAAAGAAATGGCATCGGCAGTTAACGAAGATGTAGCAAATGAAAGTGTTGAAGATATTATTAAACGTGCAATGAAAGAGTTGAAGCGTATTGATCCACAAGTAATGTTTAGAACAAGAGATATGATGAAAGCAGTTGCTACAATCAAACAAGGTAACATTGCAGGCGCACTACAAGACCTAGTAAATGGTGTAGACGGTCCAGAAAATCAAATACAAGATGTGTTCAATAGCACACATGATACATTACAAAGACTTATTAATCCTAAAACAGATAAAGAAGTAGACGACGAGTATTGGGCAGATGTAGATTATGATAAAGCAAGAAATAGAGTCGGCGAAAAAAGCGTAACATCTAAAGTAAGAATGCCCGAAGGTGATGGTCGCAAAAAAGGAATACATCCGAAAGGACATCCTATGCGTAAGAAACAGCAAGCCGCTATACATGCTGGAGAATCTAAACGCAAAGTATCAATCAATCAAGTATGCGAAGCAGTAAAACAAACAGACCCAACATATGCTGTGGCAATGTATGTGAGAACAACACTAGATCCAAGTTATAAAACATGGGATCAAGTACATGAACAGGTAAAGCATATTTTAAGTTGTATTAACGAAGGCAAAACAGTGAATGCTAATACAGTTATGCAGTTATTGTCTAGACAAAATTTACAAGAAAAAGCTGACAAAGAAATGATGAGAAAAGAAAATATTGATTCGCTTAGGAAGATTGTTAAAGAAAATACTGCAATGCCAATTAAGTTTAGTGATGGTTTGATAAAAGTAGATGCAACTACAGCAAATATTTTCTTAGAAGTGTTTAATAAACAAAAACAGCAAAAACAAAATCAAATTGTAGAAAAAATTCAAACAAAATCAGGCTTCCTAAGTATGCTTGAAATGATGTATAAAAAGATTGGTTAAGCCATGAAACTAAACGAAGTATACGAAACACTAACTGAAGAACAGTTTGATGAAAAAGCAGGCGAAAAAGATGCTTGCTATCGTAAGGTTAAATCACGTTACAAAGTATGGCCCAGTGCATATGCTAGCGGTGCACTAGTTAAGTGCCGTAAGGTTGGTGCTAAGAACTGGGGCAATAGCAAGAAGAAGTAATATGCTTATCAATGAAGTTACAGAAGATCTCAGAGCTTGGTTTGGTAAAGGCAAAAAAGGCGGTGCTGGCGGAGGTGGCTGGGATCGTTACAATACCAAAGGTGATAGAATAGGCAAATGCGGAGACAGTAAAAAAGGTGAAGGCAAGCCCAAGTGTCTCAGCAAAAGCAGAGCCGCAAGTTTAAGAGCTAAAGGTGGTAAAAAAGCTATAGCCGCCGCGGTGAATAAAAAGAGAAGAAAAGACCCGAACAAGAATCGCCGAGGCAAAGCTAAAAACGTAAGCAATACCAAAGGGAAATAACAGTGGATACACACAAGATTTGTAATAAATGCGGACATACTTGTCATTGCGATCAAGTAGAATGCAGTAAATGTGCAAATGATGTATGTACAAATTGTGATTGCACACCTAACACACATATAGGCACAGATGCTAGATCATGGCCCGGCATTGACAGTGGACTCGAAAACTATAATTAATGACAGACATAATAGAAGATCACCAAGTTTGGAATGCGTACCCTCACTATAGATGGACCATGAACAAACTAGAAATAAGTTTAAGGTTAGGATACCATGCTGGTCCGGCTGGTATTCCTGTAGATAAGACAGGATGGTATATTGTAAGACCAATATATAATCCGTATGGCATGGGCATAGGCGCACACAAGAAATGGCTAAGTGTAGACGAGCAAGACGAAATGGCTTGTCACAAACACATACCACCAGGATACTTTTGGTGCGAATGGTTTGAAGGTGCACATTATAGCATAGATTATAAGCGTGGCAAAAATTGGAAAGGCACACATAGCGATTGGATACCTCTTAACGCTACACAAGGCTTTCATCACAGTGACGATAATTTAACTAAGTTTCAATCCTGGCGTATTATAGAACCTCTACATATAGACTTACCACAATGGGTGCATGATATCGATGTTGAAGAACTAAACGTAGAGTTTAAAGATGATAAGATTACTGAGATCCACTTGAGAAGCGGCAACGATATAGCACTACTAGGCGATATAGGCACTGAATTCTATCCAATTTGGAAAGGTGATGACTATAGTCACTTAGAACACTTAGAATTCGTGCCTAACTTAGACCAAGAAGAAGACTTTAGTGCAGATGGCAACCTAAAAGATATACGTCTAGGATACTATAAAAAATAAATACAAAGTAAACAAAAGGAACTCCAAATGAGTAAGTTTGAATTTGATTTTACTGAAGAGCAAGTTGAGGAACTGCTTCACGGTAATAAAGAAGTGGGTCAATGGTATGAGGCAATGGAAGAGATCTTGCCTTACTATGAGATTAACACTGTAAACAGAGTAGCAGGCTTTATAGCACAGTGTTGCCATGAGAGCAACAACTTTAGAGTTATTACTGAAAACTTAAATTACAGTAGCAAAGCATTAGATGCAATTTTTGGCAAGTATTTTGTAAGGGCTGGCAGAGACAGCAAACCTTATCATAGACAGCCAGAAAAAATTGCAAATATTGTTTATGCTAACAGAATGGACAACGGCGACACTGCTAGTGGAGATGGTTGGAGATTTAGAGGCAGAGGTGTTATCCAATTAACTGGTAGACACAACTACACTAAGTTTGGGGACACACTAGGTTATACGCCGGAACAAACTGTAAAGTATCTTAAAACCAAAGCCGGTGCATTGGAAAGTGCATGTTGGTATTGGAAAACTAACAAGATCAACAAGTATTGTGATGCACAAGATATTATCACAATGACAAAAAGAATTAACGGTGGTACTATTGGATTAGCGGACCGTAAAAAGCATTATGCTCATGCACTAGAAGTGCTTGGCGGTGAATGGTCACCTCCTCCAGTTGTACATTCAACTGTACGCAAAGGTAGTAAAGGAGACACTGTTAAAGCAGTACAAGCCGCCCTGGGTATAACAGCAGACGGTGACTTTGGTCCAGGAACCGAAGCCGCAGTCATACAATGGCAACGTAGTAAAGGTCTAGTACCAGATGGTATTGTAGGTAGAAGTACGCTTGCCGCAATGGGAATAAAGTAATGATGGATTGGATTAAATCACGGATGGTAGAACGTACTACTTGGGATGGTGGTGTGATGATCGCAATGGGACTAATTGCATTTTTTGCAACTGGTTTTATTAAGATTGCCGCTCTAGCCGCTATCGCATACGGTGCGTGGACTATCTGGAAAGCTGAATAATGTTCAGCAAAAAATGTAAATTACATTTAGAAAACGTTGGTGAGACACGCTGGCAACATTTTAAACATGCTTGCTGGGTGTCTTGGCAACTTGAGAAAGCGGCATACGCATGTTTTATTCATGCGTTTGCTCCACGCTGGTTCACTACATACGCTAGTGACAAATGCAAAGAAGTACTAAAAGGTAGAAAATAATGTGGGAAATGATCGAACGTATGGCAACCGATAGGTTGTGGATATACACAGCTCTGGCTGGAAGTATAGGCGGTGCAATCTTTATAGCATATATTGGTACCACAAGAATTGGATTGTGGTCTTATGCACAAGTGGATCGTGTAGTAGATTACCTTGTTAAACGTTGGGGTCTTACTTGGTTAGAACAACCTGAAGATGCTTGGCGTAAACGTTATCCAAAAATTACAGCAAAAATAGATGAACTAGAGAAACGTATAAAGCAGTTAGAAAAGTGACCCGTTGGCAACGTGTTAAAAAATGGTTTAACGTAGACAACATTATCGATGCTACTGTTGACTTGTTCTTAATATTGTTTGACGTATTAAGTTCCCCAATACTAATTGTAATGCGACTAGCACGTTGGATAATAGGAAATTATCTATTAAGCGGTGTAAAAAACAAAATAAAAAAGATAGTACATTGGACAGAAGGCAAACACCCATTACTGCAAATTTGGATATGGACAATGGTAATATGTATAGCAGGATGTATTCTTACTCTAATGTGGTTGTTTGGAACAGCCTTTGGAGAATGGATAATGGAAGAATGGGGTCACCAATCATTAAACTTGGATGAATAACAAAATTACCATTGACAATACAAAATAACTATTATATAGTATTAACTAAGCGTAAGGAAAATACATGACTGAATTCCTAAGACCATTCGGACCTACTGTAGGTCACTTTAAACTTGACAAAGAAGAGATCGAGTTGTTACAGAAAATAGCAGAACAAACAAAGAAACATCGACAAAATGTTGGTAAAACTTTAGTAGGTAATATAAAAGACCAATTAGGCTGTTACATGAAAACACACCTACAAACACAAAATTTTTTGAACATGTTACATCCTAGAATTTTAGAATATGTTGAAACTGAATTTGATAGACAAAACGAACTATACTTAGAACCTATAGAAAGGTTAAACTTTGATAAAAACAAATTTTCCTTTGACTTAGGCACAGGTCCTTGGATTAACTTTCAAACTGCAAATGAGTTTAATCCTGTACACAGTCACGACGGATTAATGAGTGCAGTGGTATACATCGATGTACCAGAAGAAATGGCAAAAGAAGTATATACAGAAGATACAAAATCACAATGTCCTGGACATATAGAATTTATGTATGGTCCTGATGTATTAGGATCAAATGGAACACACACTATAGTTCCAGAAACAGGAGACTTTTTACTTTTTCCTTCTGGACTAAAACATACAGTATATCCATTCAAAGGCGATTACACCAGAATAAGTATGAGCTTTAACGTAAGAAATTATTCTTGCGATAATATGACTGTATCAAGAATTAACTAAAGGAGACAAACATGCCAGTACGAACATTTGGCCCAAGTGAAATTACAAAATTAAAACAACTTATGACAGAAGGTATTCAAGTTACCGGAGAAGTTGAAGCACTAAGAGAAGGTCTCAAAGATACTGTAAAAGCAATTAGCGAAGAAATGGATATGAAACCAGCAGTATTAAACAAAGCAATTAGGATTGCGTACAAAAATGAATTTGCACAAGTACAAGATAGTTTTAGTGCAGTCGAAGAAGTATTGCAAGCAACAGGACGTGATGTTTAATGCTGGATCTACCAGTTGTAGAAGTAGAACATTACACAGATAAATTATTTAGAATTCGTACCGAACGCCCTCGCAGTTATAGATTTACTGCGGGGGAGTTTGTTATGATTGGATTAGAAGATGCACCTAGTAGAGCATATAGTATTACTAGTGGACCATATGACGACTATATAGAATTTTACAGTATCAAAGTACAAGACGGTCCACTCACTAGTAAACTGCAACATGTCAAAGTAGGCGATAGTATTAAAGTAGGTGAAAAACCAACAGGTACACTTATACTTGCTAATTTAGAACTAGGAGGACATCTAGTAATGATGGCTAGTGGTACAGGTATTGCACCTTTTATTAGTTTATTACGTGAGCCAGAAACATATGATTTGTTTGATAATATTACAGTAACATGGACTACGAGACTACATGCAGAACAAGATTGCTACCGAGACTTCTTAAATGAGATGCCAATTGAATATATCAGTACAGTGACACAAGAGCCAGCTGAACTACAAGGACGTATACAAAAGTTTATGGAGGATGGCACAATAACTATTGACAATCCTACAGAACAACGTATAATGATATGTGGAAGCATTGGATTTAATAACGATCTCAAAGAACATTTCAACTCACTAGGATTTAGTGAAGGTAATAAAAAGACACAAGGTACGTTTGTGCAAGAAAGGGCGTTTGTTAGTTAATGTATGTAGATGCACTAATAGATAGAGAAAAAGACATTATACATATCGTTGAGCGTAAAGACGGTAAAAGAATATTTGTTGATCATCCTGCACGATATTTGTTTTACTACAAAGATCAACGGGGTAGCTTTGAAAGTATTTTTGGCGATAAACTAAATCGTGTAATAACAACTAGCGGTAAGCAGTTTAAAAAAGAAAAGAAGATGCACAGTGGACAACAGCTATTTGAAAGCGATGTTAACCCTGTTTTTAGATGCCTAGCTGACAATTACTTAGGTGCTGATACTCCTAAACTACAACAAGCATTTTTTGATATTGAGGTTGACTTCAATGAGAAACTAGGATTTGCGCCACCTGAAGATCCATTTAATGCTGTTACTGCTATCAGTGTACACTTGGATTGGATTGGTAAGACTATTTGTTTGGTTAACAAACCCAAGACACTTACTAAAGCTGACGCACAAACTATTGTAGATAGGTTTGAAGATACTATACTGTTTGATACTGAAAGTGAACTGTTAGAAACATTCTTGCAACTGATAGATGATGCAGATGTGATGAGTGGCTGGAACAGCGAAGGCTTTGATATTCCATACTTGGTAAATCGTATTGCAAGGACTATGGGTAAAGAACACACAAGACGTTTTTGTTTGTGGGGCAAGTATCCAAGACGACGTGAGTATGAAAAGTATGGCAAATTACAAGAAACATATGATACTATCGGCAGACTGCATTTAGACTATATGCAACTGTATCAGAAGTATACATATCACGAGATGCATTCGTATAGTTTGGATGCCATTGGTGAATATGAACTTGGTGAGCGTAAAACAGAATATCAAGGCACACTGGATCAACTTTACAACAATGACTTTGAAACGTTTATTCAGTACTCTAGACAAGACGTTGACTTATTGGTTCGCATGGATAAGAAGCTACAGTTTATTGACTTAGCAAACGTTATTGCACATGACAATACAGTTCTTGTGCAAACAACTATGGGTGCGGTTGCTGTTACTGACCAAGCTATACTTAACGAAGCACACAGTAGAGGACTTATTGTTCCTGACAAGCAACACGACAAAGTACAAAAGCATTATCCGCAAACATGTACAGCGGCTGGCGCATATGTTGCTACACCCAAAAAGGGTAAGCACGAATGGATTGGTAGTATGGATTTGAATAGTCTGTATCCAAGTATTCTGCGTAGTCTTAATATGAGTACAGAAACTATTGTTGGTCAGATTAGACACACACTAACTGTGCCAATGCTATCAGAACACAAATGGGAAGTAGCCAAAGCATGGGAAGGTAAGTTTGCTTGTCCTGAATATGAAAAAGTTATTGAGAAAAATGACGAAACTCTATTATATATTGACTTTGAAAATGGCGAAGAACTACAGGGTACAGGTGCTGAACTGTATCAAATTATTTTTGAAAGTGAACAACCTTGGGTACTTACTAGTAATGGTACTATACTTGACCAAACTAAAAAAGGTATTATCCCTGGATTGCTAGAGCGTTGGTATGCTGAACGTAAGATATTACAAAAGAATATGCGTGAAAATCAAACAGCAGGTAATACAGAAGAAACTGCATATTGGGATAAGCGACAGCTGGTTAAAAAGATTAACTTAAATAGTTTGTATGGTGCGTTACTTAATCCAGGTAGTAGATTTAATGATCCACGCATGGGGCAATCGACAACACTAACTGGCAGAACTATTGCTAGACACATGGGAGCCAAAGTAAATGAACTATTTACAGGACAGTATGACCATGTCGGGCCCGCTATTATATATGGTGATACTGACAGTGTGTATTTTAGTGCGTATCCTATATTCAAAGAGCAGATAGACAACGGTGAGTTTGCATGGGACAAAGACAAAGTTACAGAACTTTATGAAACTGTGTGTGAACAAGCTAATGAAACATTTCCAGACTACATGGCAACTGCACACAATGTACTCAACAGAGAGCAAGGTGAAATAATTGCGGCGGCTAGAGAAGTTAGTGCTACTAGTGGTATATACATAACTAAAAAACGCTATGCTATATTGGTGTATGACAATGAAGGTCATAGAGAAGATACAGATGATAAACCAGGCAAAATAAAAGCAATGGGCTTGGACCTCAAACGAAGTGATACGCCAGCATTTATGCAAGACTTTTTAAGTGAACTATTGTATAGCACATTGACAGGTGCAACTGAAGAACAAATTATCGAACGTATTATAGAGTTCCGTAGTGAGTTTAGAAACATGCCTGCGTGGCTTAAAGGAACACCCAAACGTGTTAACAAACTTACACACTATTACAATAGTGAATATATGCTTGATCCAAAGACAGGTGAAGAAACATACAAAGGTAAAAGTAATATGCCTGGACACGTTAGAGCGGCTATCAACTATAATAGAATGCGTAGAATGAATAGTGATCGTTATAGTATGGAAATTATGGACGGTATGAAAACTATTGTTTGTAAACTAAAAGCTAATCCAATGGGCTTTACTAGTATTGGTTATCCAACAGACGAAACTCGGTTACCAGAATGGTATAAGGAACTTCCGTTTGATACTGATACAATGGAAGCTGGTATTATTACTAAGAAGATTGAAAATTTGCTAGGTGTAATGAATTGGGATCTTGCAAAAGCTGAAGACAAAACTACATTTGATAGTTTGTTTGACTGGAATTAATAATGCATAGACCAACATTAGACCTGCACGGTAATCATGTACATGAGGCATGGAAAAAGGTTGCAAAGTTTTTAGAATCATGTTATTATACAAACTATACAAATTGTGAAATTATTTGTGGACAAGGCGCTATAAAACAAGAGATAGAACAGTGGCTGGACCTAAATAATAATGTACAAGAATATAGGCTCAATGTGAGAACACAAGGCAGTTACAATATTAAACTTAGAAAGAAAAGGAAAACTAATGAGAGACTATCTTAAAGATATCGTACAACATACACATGGACTTGGCTTTATTGAAAGTGCTAAGATTGTAAACGAAGAAGGTACAACTAACTTAGAAGCAATGGATGATGATCGTACAGTAATTGTACAAGCAAAATTTAAAGAACAGGCTCCTGGGTTAGACGGAACATTTGGTTTGCCTAATCTTAGTAAACTAAATGTATTGTTGAACATTGACGAATATAAAGAGAATGCAAACATCACTGTAAACTCTCAAGAACGCAACGGCGAAACTGTTCCATTTGGATTGCATTTTGAGAATGCAAATGGAGACTTTAAGAACGACTACAGATTTATGAGTAGGGAAGTTGTTGAAGAAAAACTTAAAAGTGTTAAGTTTAAAGGTGTGCAGTGGGATATTGAAATACAACCAAACAGTGCAAATATTGCACGTTTTAAAATGCAAAGCCAAGCTAACAGTGACGAAGTTGTATTTGTTGCTAAAACTGAAGGCTCTGATCTAAAGTTTTTCTTTGGTGATGCTAGTACACATGCTGGTAACTTTGTATTTGAAACTGGTGTTGAGAATAAACTAACTACTGGCTGGAGTTGGCCCGTAGCACAAGTGCAAAGTATTCTTAACTTGCCTGGTGATATCACTATGAAGTTTAGTGACCAGGGTGCGGCAATGATTACAGTAGACAGTGGTATGGCAACATATGACTATATCCTTCCAGCTCAGAGCAAGTAAATGGGCAAACATTTAAAAACAAAAATGGATTATGATATGATCTATGATTTTGCAAAAGAGATTGTAAAACTAGATAGTGCAGATAATCCAGTACTTGCAAAGTATCTAGACATGCAGAACTTCGAGGGTGCTGAACTACGGAAAGTATTAAAACAATAATGAATCATTATGACCACACAGACCTAACAGCAACACAAGATGACTATGCAGTATTCTTGCCAGCATTGAGTACTTTCTATGCTTTGTTTGTGGGTAGGCAAAGACGGGGCTTAGAACCTTACGATGAAGAAAAGAAAGGCAGTGGAACACCTTACATTGACCTTAATCGAATTCCCCCGCACCTTACAGCAAATAATCCAAGTAACGGAGTAGAAAGTCTTAACTGGCTTGCTAAGGAAGGTATCTTTAATTACAAATGGAGTCTACACAGTGCAGGACATGCAAGTTTAGACCTAACTAAAGATATGTACAGAGAAAGTCAATACCGAGAACGTGATAGACAATACAGTTGGCTATTAGGTGATAGTGGAGGCTTTCAAATTGGTAAAGGTAAATGGGAAGGCGACTGGAACGCAGGTAGTGGTTGTCCACAAGCACAAAAGAAACGTGACGGTGTCCTAAGATGGATGGACGCTTTTATGGACTATGGAATGATTTTAGATATTCCAGCTTGGGTAGATCGTAGCCCTGAAGGTGCAGAGAAAAGTAATATTCATAGCTATCAAGCGGCTGTGGATGGTACTGCATTCAACAACGAATACTTTATAAGAAATCGTAGTGGCGATTGTAAATTCTTAAATGTACTACAAGGGGAAAACTTTGCACAAGCGGATGATTGGTATTCACAGATGAAAAAGTTCTGTGATCCAAAGCAGTATCCAGATGCTCATTTTAATGGCTGGGCTATGGGCGGGCAAAACATGTGCGATATTGAACTAGCACTAAAACGTCTAGTTGAACTTCGACATGATGGACTACTAGAAGAAGGCGTACATGATGTTATGCACTTCCTTGGTACTAGTAAATTAGAATGGGCTCTAGTACTCACTGCCGTACAACGTGCAGTACGCAAGCATCATAACAAAAACTTTACTGCTACATTTGATTGTGCAAGTCCTTTCTTGTGTACTGCAAATGGTCAAATGTATACCAATTGGAGATTAACAGGAGACAAATGGA
>Ga0209535_1000039_pt1 | contig 70856 bp, 98 predicted proteins | sample LinPmetageLP28_FD_184041 | JGI IMG/M metagenome (GOLD analysis project Ga0209535, IMG submission 184041) | Marine viral communities from the Pacific Ocean - LP-28 (SPAdes) (version 2) | ecosystem: Environmental > Aquatic > Marine > Oceanic | place: Pacific Ocean | collected 2009-08-22 | reverse complement strand
TACTTTTATTGCTCCAGTTTACAGTTTGCAAATTATCCCATGCTTCTATATAATCTTCTTGTAAATCACCATAGTCCCAAGTAGGCGAAACTATGATAACGTTTTCATACTGTTCCAAAACCTCTACACCATCTTTAATATCGTGTAGTTCAGTTTCTTGCATAGTATTCCAAATAGTTTCCGCAGTACGTTCACTATTTGAAGTTGTTGATCCAAACATAAGACCTATTCTCATCTAATACTCCTACTATAACGTACAGTATACACTAATTTATATATTGTGTCAATTTTTATTTAGGTTTATTTCTTTATAGGTTATTTTATCGTAGATGACTACTTCAGCATCAGTTTCAATCCATAATTTAGCCCCACATGTTCTCGGTTTATCAGGACTATATATCATTCGGCTAGGGCCTTGAATATCTACAGAACTACCATACCAAGTTTTTCCTTGCGTTTCGACACGGCAAACTGGTAATGCCCTTCCGTTTTTATCATTGGATTGTTTTAAATTTTTATTGATGTGAATAATAGTTTTAGGCATTATTCTTCTTTTTTAGGGTCTTCTTCTTTTTTCTTTCGTCTGCCCCAAAACCCACCTTTGTACTCAACATTTTCACTACGAGCATAAGGTTCAAGTACTTGTACTTTACCACCATTTGCAAGAAACTCTGCTACCATTTCGTCGTGTGTGCGTTCATCAATTGGTTCTATTTCTCTCTTTTTTACTCTAGCCATTATTTTCTCTCCAGTTATTGTTTTCCCAAGGATATACGAGCCAAACATCTTCTTCAACTTTGTTTACCTCGTGATGATAATATTTTACTAAATCAAATTCACTTGCAAGATTCTCAGTTATAGTAGCAAATCTAACATTGCCGTTATCATTCCATACACTATCCCAAGCACTTTCTTCATTAGGCATGCAGCTTGCTTGCCAGTCTTTTTTAATCCAGTTAAACGTAGCACCAGTATCATTGATGTCGTCTACAATTAAAATATTCTTTCGAAGTTTGATATCCCAACGGGCACCAGTAACACCGGTCTTTGTTTCGTCATTGATACCAAATGCTTCTTCTGGCATCCACCAGTTGCTTTCGCTTCCTTCGCTGTCTTTGTTATCGCGTAGTTTTACTTTAAGTGCTTCACACCGTATGTTTAGTCGGTTACTAAGAATAGTAGCAGGGACGTTGCCACCGCGTGTGATCCCAACAATATAATCCGGTCTCCACATATCGTTATACATTTGTAAAATAATATTATCAACTGCACTTTCGATGTCATTCCAACCATAATAATGTTTTTTCATACTCCACTCCTAATAGCGGTTTGTGTTACTTGATTGTTTGGATCATGTTCTCTCATTAGTTGCCAAGGATCAAGTTCACCTGATACTATTTTATTCCAACGTGTCATGTCATGTCCATTTGTGGATAGCCACTTTGCAAGTTTATTCAAATCTTTGTGCCTAATGTCTCGATTTTTCCAATAATTAATATCAGTAGGATTGTTTGGGTTTCCTTCTAATGGATTTAAATTACGATTATCAAATGTTTCGTCTTTGTTTTCACCAGTTAGATCAAATCTATCATGATCTACTTTGACGTCAATTCTTTTCATAATACCAAGTACCCAACCAATTTGGCTAATGTATGCATCATTTAAAGGGTGTTTGCTTAAATAACCTAAAATGTCATGCCACTGCCTAGGAACAATAGGAAATATACTATAAGGATGTAAATGATGAGTATCAAAACATTGTATAACAAACTCTTTGCATGAACTAATAGTTTTGTCCCAACCAGTGTCTACCATGTTTGCATCATCGTTCCAAAACACCATCCAATCACCTGAACTTACTTTAGCTAGACCGTTTACGTATCGATGTAAATTGTTATATCCCATTGGTTCAAATTCATACAAATTGTATGTTGCTCCATAATTATCTATTATACCAGCAATGTTTTCTTTAAAGTACTTGATACTTTCTTGATCATCAGTATCAAACCCTAGTAACACCTCAATTGATTTAGGATCAGATGCATTGCGAATAAGGCCACCGAGGCTGCGTTCTAGCATATCAGTTCTTCCACGAGTTGGAAGTATAACACTAATTTTAGGATTCATTATTAAGCCTCGTATATTGCTGAATTAGCACCATGTTCGGCACACTCTACTTTTACACAATAACAACGATTATCTGTTGCTTCACGTATAAGTTTGTTTGCAAAATTAAATGCATGTTCGGCAAACTTCTCTGCTCCAACTCCGTCCATTACTACGACTTCGCAAAGTCCCATATTTTCTAATTCTGCAAATTTATACAAGTATGGGTCATCTCTGTCAATTGCTGTCTTGTGATCAAAGTTATCTTCTAACCATTTCTTTAGTGGCTTTAACCCACCAAAATCTACTGCCCAGTTCTTGTTATCTAGTTTATCACATCCAAATGTAAATGTAAATGCTAAACTGTAACCATGTAACAAATGACAGTGTGAATGATCTGCGTTGGGCTGACGAAACACTGCACTTAGTCCAATGTTGTGTCCGTAATGTTTAGTGCTATAATGTGCCATATAAAATCCTCTATAGTGTTGCACATATTATACAACATTTTACTGGTAAAGTCAAGTGTTAAAGTATATGATTTTCCATACTACTTTGGCTATTAATTGTTTTGTTATTTAGGTAAGTCCCTGGATAAAGAATATTTTTTGTAACACGACTACCAGCTACAATATTACACCAGTTTGTTATTTCTAGTTGGTTGTCTCGTCTACCAAACAAATAAGTACCTGTTCCTAGACAAGTACCATCACCTAATGTAGTATAACTACTATAGCACCACGGGCTTAAATAACAAAAATTTCCAACCTTTGTTCCATGACTTACACATGCACCAGTTATTATAGAATAATTGCCTATACTAACACTATCATCTGTTACATAGTTATGCCCATATAAAAATACACCTTTGCCAAGTTGGTTAAGGTCATAAAAAGGATCAACAGTGTTGGTTCCTACCACAGTGATCCAATTTGGATTAAATGGTTGTAATGAATCTACTATGTTTTTTCTAAATGCAATACTACTAACTGTAGTAAAAAATTGACGATCATCAAACCATTGTTGATTTTGCTCAAGTGCATGTTCAATTGTTACTAGTTCAGTAGTCTTGCCATACCGTCCCATATATGTATTGAGTCCTTGATTAAAATAACTGTTGCCAACAAAAGTTGTAATTCTTCCTGTATCAAAAATTACATCAAAATCTTTCATAAGTTTTCTTTTTTATCAACTGGATTACCGTCCTTATCCGTCCAATACAAACTACGATGAGGTTGATGTTCTGGTGTTGCATTGCTGTTAAAGTAAAACAATCTAAGTCCGTCGCGATATGTATCTTTTGGGCATGTTAGAGGTATTGGATGACCGTGTACTAATCTTTTATCATAATCCCAGAGTAACAATCTATTGGATTTAGGGGCTACAGTGTGCAAACATTCGGTACGTTCAAAATTCCAAAACTCTAACCCACCGCCCCAAGACTCATCCCATTCTTCACTTATGTAAAGTATAGCATTTAATCGACGATTTAAATTCAATTGTTCGTTCCAATTAAAATCAGTGTGTAATTTAAGACTGTTTCCAGTTCCACACCTCATTAATCCAGCCCCAATTAACAAAGGATCTGGTATTAATTTTTTATGGTTGGTCATTTCTTCCAACCATTCAATAAATTCTGAACTGTTTAAGTTAAGCACAAGATCACGTATGACTTTTGCATACTTTAAATTGTTACACTCTTTCATCATGCTATCGTTACGAGTAAAGTTACTCCACATGTGACTGGGCATATTTTTCACATCATTTTGTACTGCAGCAAGTGTATCTTCGGGTAAAAAGTCATCAAAATACAGCCATGGTATTGGTGAACCATGGCTGTAGTCTACTGCATAATCTTTGGGATCATATTTGTTAACAATAAGTTCAATATCTATCATTTGGTTCATTCCATTGCTCGAGGTGGTTTGCTACACATAATCTACTTGTTGGGCCACCTCGGCTATATTCTGTATATAGATTTTTAGTGTCTATGCCAAACAAAATACTTTTGCTTGGTTGTATATCTAAGCTGTTACAAATAGCTTGGTGATTTTTACTCCAGCGATTATAGTTATAATCAGCAGCGTATATTTTCATTAATTCAATACCTAAACCTGCCCCCAGTCTATTTGTGTAATTAGTTTTATGATGAACCAACAAACTGTCATCATCATCTTGTCTTGTAAGCCTCATGCCTGCTCTTGCATGTGCAATTGGAAAGGTTTTACTTAGACTAAAGGTAACATCGGTAACACAGGGAAAGTCAATATTAACTTCAAGTCCACCTGTTGTTCCAAAGAACGCCATATCAATTAGTACTGGTATTCCTTGTAATGTACATTGTGTCATAAGATTATTGTATTCGCTGTGTATGTCACCAGTATCACTGAAAGGTAAACTTAATACTACAGCATCATTTGCATCTAATGGTTCGTCTTCTAACCGAGCCCAGTTTGGGAAATAATTTCTCCAACTTGCAGGATGGTACATGTATTCGCCTTGAAAACATCTAAAACGCCTTGTGCAATTTTTTAAATAAAACTTATCAAATGCCTCACTGGTTCCATTTGCAAACGCACTGACACCAAATGCTTCCAGCCCCAATATATTATTAAGTTTGCTATTTGTAATCCAATTACGATATGTGTTTAAAAATTCATTATGAATGTTATCGTTATCTAACCATTCAGTAGCAGCATGATCTCGAAATAAATTGTTGATAACTGTTTTTATGTTTGTTTCGGGCACGGCATTAGCACCACCATATAGTTTATCTTTGTGACCTTTTAGTATTACCATTTACATATCTTTCGTGTGCCATGCAATTGCATGAGTTATCATTTCTTGTATGCTGTACTTTGGAGCCCAGTTGCTAATTTGTTGAAATTTACTTGAATCGGCAGTGAGTTGGGGAGGATCGCCTTCACGCATCTGCGTTTCAATTACAACTAATTCAGTTGTTAATTGTTCTTGTACTAAATCAATAATTTCTTTGTTACTGTATCCTCTAGAATTTGCTAAATTATATACTCCTGGTGCTACAGTTCCGTTAATAGACATCACATGAGCTTGAGCAATATCACTTACATGTACATAATCGCGAATTGCAGTACCATCAGGAGTTGGAAAACTTGTCCCAAACAAACTAAAACTTTCATTATTAATATTACTAGTAATCAATTTTGGTATGATATGTGTTGCATTTTTCTTTTGACCGTGTCTAGCCAGGGGATCACTACCACATGCATTAAAGTAACGTAAACTTACACAATTAGTAGCATATGCTGTGTTATAACTATTTAGCAAATATTCAACAGCCAGCTTGCTTTGACCATAAGGATTAAACGCTAGTGTTGGATCAGTTTCTAGTATTGGGTTCATTACAGGATCACCATATACACTAGCACTGCTACTAAAAATAAATCTACAGTCTGTCATTTTATTAGATATCAAACTGTCAATTAAAATTTTAGTTTTTACAAAATTGTTATCAAAGTATTCTTCAGGATTTTTAACACTTGGGCCAACCAAGCTAGTTCCAGCACAATGGATAATAGCAATGGGATCTACTTGTGCAATCGCATGTAATGATTCATTACTACTAAAATCAGCTTGTATTGAGTCTGTTAAATATTCTTTAATTTGGTTGCTATGTAATTCTTTATCAATACCAAAAACACTGTAACCAGCATTTGCAAGTTCAAGAACTGTTTGTCCACCAATGTAGCCTGCACTACCTGTTACAACTATCATAAAACCTCCTGTAATTTTAATATATTATAGACTAAAATACGCAGTTATGCAACCTTTTATTTTGCCAGTGTGGTGGGCCAAACGCCAATTTCACCAATTTCAATATGCTGTGGTTGAGATAATGCCCAGCACACTATGTTAGCAACCTCAGAGGCTGATAGCATGTTTGAAGTTTGTCTTTCATCTCGATGTGCTGTCATGCCTGTCGCCATGTATCCTGGATTAACATTTATTACACGACATTTACGATTAGGATCACGTTGTATTATGTTAGCTTGATGACTTAATGCAGCTTTCTGTGTACTGTATAAATCAGCGTTTTGGCTAATTCCTGGGTATCGAGCAAGGCTACTAATGTTTACAATAGTTTTTGTATTGTCAGCACGCCATTGTTGCCAAATCATATTCAATAAGTTAAGTTGCATAAATCCAGAATGTGCATTATTAACAAACACATCACACTCTTCTATTTGTTTAACTATCAAATTTGGCGTTGTTACTATATTATAGTTGTTGCTTCGGCTAAATCCTACACATTCGTGATTAACACTAAGTCTATCAAATATAGCACGACCTAATCCTTTGCTATGACCAGTAATGCCTACTTTACTCATGATTAACAGGCACTCTGTTGTATTCGTTAATAGCACTCATTATTTCTAATCTGTTTTCGGCACCTCGGCTGGTGTGCCAATGTATAATATGTGCGTCAATAATTGGAACACCGTTGTTCCAATGATGGTGATTTTCCATCATTTGTAAGTCTGTGAAATCACTAATACCCATGCCTTGCCATGCAAGATGAGGACGCACTGCTTCTTCAATTGAGATATCTTGATCCCACATAATATAATTGTGTATGTCTTGCTCATCATCCCAAATTTTTAAATTGTGCATAGCTTCGTTTACAGTCCAGTCCATCCATTTTTTACTCATTGTGCTTGGATAGTATCGTATGTCGCAATTGAAATTGTGTTCAAAGTTTGCTGTAGTTTTTGGATCGGAATAATTAAACATTAAAAACTTGTCAAACTCACCAAATATTTTAGTAGGTTTTATAAATTGCACATCAAGCCCACAGAATAATATATTACATTCTTGTTCGGTCCACAGTTTATGTATTTTTGTAAAGTTTTGCTTAAACACATCAAACATATGCTCACAAGGTTCTGATAATAACACATACTCCCAGTCACCTTCAAGGAAGTGTTTAATACTACTATAGCTTTCATTTTGTACTGCTTGATATGTTTCCCACTTTTTTGACATGTCTTGTGGTACTTTATCTAACCGTGAGTTTTTATTGTTTCCAGTAACTTGACATAGTGTTTGTACTACATAATTTTTCATCTATACTTTCCTAAAAATTGATCAGCTACTTTTCCAATGTATTGAATTTGTTCTGCTGTTATAACAGGGCTTGTGCCGTGAAACATGGTGTTTAACATAGCATGAGTTGCTGCAGGATAATTGTCTCTAGCATCCACAGGATTCATTAAATGACTGTAGGCTGGTTGTAACATAATGTTTCCTGCAAAATAAGGACGAGTTTGTATTAGATTTGTTTCTAAAAAATCTACATACTCACTTCTAGTAAACGGAGCCCCAGGGCGTATAGTTAAAGGAAACGCAAACCAACTTGGATCACTACCTGGCTGGGCACGTGGAATATAAAAAAATTCTTCGTATTTGCTGTATATTTTGCTTAGTTGTGCAAAGTTTTTTCTACGTTTTGCATGTATAGTAGGCAATTTTTCTAATTGACACATACCCATTGCAGCTTGTAGTTCAATAGGTTTTAGGTTATAACCAATTTCATCATATACATATTTGTGATCAAATACATGATCTGGGAGTGTTGGGATCCAGCAACTAAAACGTTTACCACATGTACCATTTTTTAATTTATTAGCCTCTGGGCCTATGCAATAGCAACCTCTGCCCCATTCTCTAAAACTAGTGAGAACAGTTTCTTGTAATTTATCTGCTGTGGCAACAAACCCACCTTCACCCATAGTCATGTGGTGTGCTGGATAAAAGCTACAACTTGCCATTAGTCCAAAACTTCCTAATGGTTTGTTATGCCATGTACTTCCTAATGCATCACAGCAATCTTCTAATAATACCAAATTATATTTGTCAACTAGTGTCATTACATCGTCCATGTTAGGGGGATTACCTAGTACATGTGCAAATGTTATAACTTTTATGTCATGTTCACGTATAAGTTTTTCAGCATGAGTCAAATCAATGTTTAATGTATCTAATTCAATATCTACAAATACAGGTTTAAATCCGACTTGTAATGTAGGATTTAGGGTAGTAGGAAAGCCTGCAATAGGCATCAGTACTTTAGTACCCTTGGGAAAATTCTGTGTGCGTTTACTTGTTAAACTGCTCATCATAAGCAGATTAGCACTGCTCCCACTGTTGGTTAGGATACCATACTGTTTGCCAAATTGCGGAGGAAAAAACTTTTCAAACTTTCGGCTTTGCATGCCCATTGCTAACCAACCACCAAGTAAACTTTTTACACCTGCTACATATTCTTCGCTGTCATAATAAGTGCCAGCATAATGTACAAGATCTTTTCCTTCGGTCCAGGTTTTATTTTTGGATTTTTCAACAATGTAATCACTTACTTGTGATAATATGTTTTCAAGTTTGGCATCTACCATACAAAATTGTCCTTGTAATAATTGGTTATTTTATACAGTTCTTCATCAAAGTCAGCAGTTGCTTCCCAACCTAATTTTTTTAACTTGTCATCATTAACACTATAGCGTATGTCTTGACCAGGCCTGCTTATATGACCAATATATTTTCCCCAATCATTAGTTAAATCTTTATCAAAATAATTATTAATAATCGCTTGAACTACTATTTTGTTTGGAAGTTCTGTGTTTCCACTTATATTGTATATTTCGTTCTGAACATTGCTTTCAATAATTGTAGTAATAGCCCTTGCAGTGTCGTCAGCATGTAACCAAGTTCGAACAGGTTTTCCGTTGTCGTGTAAATGTATAGGTCTGTTTAAGCCAAGATGTTTGATACTTTTAGGTATTAACTTTTCAACATATTGCCCTATACCATAATTGTTGGTGGGACGCACAATTACGTAAGGAATATTAAATGTTCGACCCCATGCATACACTAACATATCTGCACTTGCTTTACTAGCACTATATGGATTGCTAGGTTTAAGTAAGTCAAATTCAAAATGTTGACCACTACTGATATCGCCATACACTTCATCTGTACTAAAATGTAAAAATGTAGGCATGTTTAGTGCGTGGCGTTTGTGTAATATTAGTTTGAGTAAATGATGAACACCGTTTACATTACTGTGTATAAATGCATCACTATCAACTATACTGTTGTCCACATGCGATTCAGCCGCTGTGTTAATGATATAATCACAGTCCATTAATCTTTCAAGATTGTTAATATCATTGCGTATAAATTTAAAATTAGGATTTTGGGTAAATTCTTGTAGTAAATCAGGATTACTAGCGTATGTCATCTTGTCAACACCAATAACACGCCAGCCCAATTCCAGACAATGCTGTGTAACATAACTGCCAATAAATCCACAACACCCAGTAACATATACAATTTTCATTTAAAACCTTTTTGCTTTTTGTTACTTATTTACTAGTATTTAGGCTGTGATACTTTATCTCTATAACGATTGCTATCCCGGTTCCATTCCCAATCGTTTCCTTGCATAATATCAATGTATCGATCAATAGTACCAGTGGTCCAATCCGAAATCTTACCAACGTCTTTGTGTGGAACTTGTAATAAAGTTTGCATTTTGTTCATTGCATCTTCGATACTCCACGGAACATACAAACGTGTATGATCGTTGTTAAAGATTTCAGGAAAACTACGATATGCTGGAAACAATACATTACAACCCAATGCATCTGCTTCACTTACAGTATTGCTTGTCCAGTCCTGCAATGCACAGTTAAACAATACTTTACTGTGATTTACAATATTGTAGTATTCGTCTTTCTTCAAGTTTTCGTAGATAACAAGTTGACCACGTTCTTGCATTTTTCTAGCACGTTCGATGAACTTTGGATTGTTTGAACGCAATGGTCCGCCTTGTAAAATAGCAAACTCTACTTCGGGTGTTCCGGGTGTTCCGTACCATTCCTCAATCAAATCCATGTAGAAGTCTGGTTGTTTTTCCTGATCAAAACGTGCAGTAAACACAACACGATCCACGCGATCTAACCAATCTTTGATTACACCGTTTACCCGTTCCTGCACTTCTGTCTTATCAAAAGCAAGTCCGCTGACATTATAGAGAGGAGCCTTCCAGTTTGCAACTTTCATGTTAGCAACCATTTCTTCATTGCTTGCTAATACACCTGTAACAAATTCATTACACATTTCTTCATACAAACTCATCCACTTGCTCATACCCCAAACATGCACAAAGTCATCTGGATCTACAGCCTGTGCTAAACAACGCACCCAAACTTTTGGACGATCTTCTTGTGGAATTTGATCCATAATATAAGGCAAACTTTCCATACCAGGCTGAAACATATCTTCAAAGAAAACAACGTCTTCGCCAGTGCATTCACCTTCACGCATCATTTGTACAAGATTCATCATTTGACTCATACCAAAGTAACTGCGTCCATGTGCATCTAACACTTGGCCAACACTAATTGCTTTGGTATTATCAATAGTTGTACCAGGAACAATAACATAGTCAATGCCCCTGCGTTTAAATGCACGTTCGCTCCAGTCTTGTAATTGTAATGTATAACGACCTTCGTATGGTTCTAATCCCATATAAAACAGTTTACGCATGTTAATTCTCCTGTTTATCGTTTGTCAACTACAGTGTCAGCTAGTCCATATTCAACTGCTTCTTCTGCTGTAAGGAATGTGTCAAACTTCATTGTTTCAAATAGTTCTTCATATGTCTTACCTTTTGTGTTGTGTTTAACATAAAGTTCAGTAAGACGTTTGTTTACTTTTTTACTTTCTTCCATGCTACGAATAGCATCCTCAAACTGTAGTTCTTGCACATGTACACTGCCATTAGTGCCACGTGTTCCACTACTTACTCGATGTATCATTGTACGTGATTCTGGCAACACATTACGTTTACCAACTGCGCCTGCTTGTGATAGAAAACTGCCCATCGAGCAGGCCTGGCCCATTACAATAGTACGCACATCACATTTGATAAACTGCATAGTATCGTAAATAGCCAAGCCCGCTGTCACGGCGCCGCCTGGACTGTTGATGTATAAATTAATATCTTTGTCTGGATCTTCGCTCTCTAAAAATAATAATTGTGCAACAATAACATTTGCCATATTATCTTCAACTTGACCGTTTAACATTACAATACGGTCAGTCATTAAACGTGAGTAAATATCCCAACTACGTTCTCCTCGAGTAGTTTGTTCTACAACCATTGGTATTAGTGGCATGTTGTCTCCTGTGATTAATGTTTATATTATAACACGTTCAATTATATTATGCAAGTGTTTTGTTGTGGTTGGAAAAATATTTAAATCTTGGCATTTTATTTCCCACCCTGCAGATCTCAGTCTATTTTGTACAATAGCCTCAGCAACTGGGCTAATACATATCCAATTGAATTCTTTATTATCAATTGTATTTTTTACAATTTGATCAATTAAATTAAATTCTTCAATTATGTAGTTTTGTTTATCTTGCCAAATTTTAGCAAAATCATTTAACCCTAGTAATGGTGTTTTATCTAAATATTCAAATATACGATGCCAAGACGCAACAGGTTCAAATAATAATTCAGTGTTGCTTAGTACCAACCAATCATTGGGAACATTTTGGTCTTGCCATTCGGATGTATATCCTGGGTAAAATAAGCTAAACCATTCTCTCCATTCCCAATCGTTGAGGTCATTAAAACTTTGATAAGCGGAATTCCATTGTTGTGCATCTAACTTATTGTTTCCTGCAAAAACACTACGACCTTTTTTCCAAGCACTACCATTAGCAATTTTATAGTACTGAAACAATAAGTTTAATTCACTAGCACACAAAGAATCACTGTATACTAATATATTTTTACTGTTTAATATAGGTGCTAATGTGTGTTGTAGTTCATTGCGATGTTGATCAATAAAAGGATACATCACTGTTACAATGCTATCAGGGTACTGGTGATGGTTGTCTACAAAACTATTGAGATCTTTGGTAAGTGCCAAGTGGGCCATTTTATCTAAACTGTGCAGGCTTCCATCTGGTAATATAGTACTATTACTATTACTGTAGTCGCTCAGATATGTTCTAAGTACTTGTTCAATTGTACTACCAAACATACCTGGCACAAACCAAACACCTATCATTTTCTACGATAGTTGTTATTTCGATTGTAAGGTTTACGGAAAGAAGATTTTTTAAAGTTAGCTTCGTCAATCTCCCACATATTTTTAGCAAATTTACCGTTAATAAATTTACTATATTGCTGGTATGCATAACTTTTCCAGTTATACAAGTTTTGTTCGTTAAAACTGTATCCATGCGATACACAGAATTTACGAAATAAATCTAAATCATCAAATACACTGTTGGTTGTAGTGTTGAATTTGACTGCGGTTTTAGACATTTTTATATTCCTTTTAGAATGTACTAGTAAATGTGTTACTCAAGTATTTAACGCAATTTTTTTACCGTAGAATATTTCACAACCGTTTTCATTATCCTCACTTACTGATATTTCAATATCACGATTTGGATATTTGTTAACAACTTGAAAGTATATATCATCACTTATCATTTCGCAACTTTTATGATCAAGTTCTAATGTACCTTCGCTGTACAACCGCTCTAACCAACGTTTGAATTGTATAAACTCAATATCTCGATCATTGTGAAATACTTCAATCCCAACACGAAAATGAAAAATATGACGATGTGGAACACCCAAGAATGATACATCATCCCAGCCACCAGTTGCTAACTTAGGATCTTTATCAGCACCAGGATACATATGAATACCCTCTTTGGCAAAAGTTACCCAAATCATTCTATGTGCTTGTTGTCTCCTTGAATCGGCAAGTTCACGTTCTTGTTGTATCATTTTATTACCTCATCTTGTGTATAGTTGTCCCAGCATGTGAAGTTATTTCTATGCTTTAAAGTTTCTAATTGGTGCACCCAAACCCCTGGATTGCTTGCATCAAAGTCTTTGTCATCAATTTTAATACATGCATTGTAACCAAGTTGATCAATGTAAGGTAGTTTAACGCTGATCATTGGGATAAATCGTCTTTTTTCAGTAAGCCCAGTTTCTAATAATCCTTCAACTTGACTTGCATCAATATCTAATGTAACCCAAAAATTTCTATCCAGCAATGCATGCCCAATTTTTTCCCATGGATCCCATTGATCTTGGGTATTAACAGTAACGTTAAAACTCATATCAGCTCCAAGATAAATATGATTGCATCCATGCATATCTGCATGTTTTACAATAGTATCAACTGATTGTACTCCAACTACAAACAATGTATGCTGTCCGTATTGTGGTGTACGTTCAATTTCACGTCCTGTAAAAAATGCTATATTACTGTGCCCGGCTCTATCCATCTAATTTTGCCTTTTCAATTTGATCTCGTAATAAAAGTTTTTGTTTTTTTAAATCATTAAGTTGTATTTTAGATTCCGTAGTGCGGTTGGTGTTGCGATTTTTCTCTAACATATCTACTTGTTTTGACATTTCACTGTGCTTGTTTTGCAGTCGATTCAGTTGATTTTTTGTCATACTGATTCCTCTAATTTATCTAATAACGATTCATCAAACTCAACTTCGTCAAATTCTGCATCATCAGTTTCAAACAAATTGTTGAACATACTGGTTGCATTTGTTGCTTTTTTACCTGTATAGCCTCTTGTACCAATTACTCTTTCCCATATACTAGCATAATCATCAATCATTTGCAATGACTTTTTTCTATCGTGTTGTGCAAAAATTTGATCAATTAATGTGCGGGTGTTAAGACCACTATCTAGAGGATGCAACAACATACTAGGACCACCACCTTGGTCAACTATTCGGTTAGCACGTTGTACTGCTTCTAGATGCATCCATACATTATGACCCATTAGCAATGCATAACTGAAACTATCCCAACTGGTTTTACCTTCTTTGCCAATTTTATTTAGGTCACCTGGCCCATAATAACATACATCACTTACTGACATACGACTACTAATTGGTGAGTCTTCAAATTTTGAATGTACTTTTTCTTGCAATACTGCATCTCTATAACTTCGTGAATCTTTTGCCCATGCTTTATTATCAGCAGTACTTTCCATTTGATAACTCCACTTTTTTCTATCTTCAGTTGATATATTATAATACAACTGTCCATTTGCAGTAGCTAAAAACGGACTAGCACAATCAAATGAAATAGTAAAAGTAGGATTATGGTACTTGCGTATTGCACGTTGTAAATCTGTAAGTACTACTGCCCATTCTAATTTACTAGTACCCAAAAAGTGCATCCAGTCTTGATGCCCGCTTTCTAACAATCCATCATGTACAAGAGCAACAAGTCTACGCAATACTAAATGCAAATCACACATGTTTTGTCCGCCCATTGCCCAACCATTAAATGGTTTTTCATGTAAGCTAGGATCGCAGTAGTGTTTCATTGTTTCATACCAACTGTCTGCGTCAGCATGATTAGCACCTTGTAATACATTTAATATTTTAGTGTCACCATACCGATTTGCCATCCAATAATCGTTATTAAACTTAGTAGCAGTTACAGCATCTTCATAAGAGTATATGCCACTTGCTTTAGCCCACTCTGGATTAGTGCTGGTCCAAGTTGGAATATCCATAGTCATAGCATAGTCGCTTATTTGCATTTGCCATTCTAACACTGCCCGACGTTTCTTTTCAGCATGTGGGCATTTAGGATTTTTCCAATCCCCAGGCCAAACGCCTTTGGCGATTTGGAAGCCTCCACTGTCAGCTAACATAAAACTATTGGGATCTCTATTACGCACCATATCTTCTTTGGGTGCAACTTTGGTCATATCTAAGTTAGCATGCCCTGCACTATACAAACTCCATTTATATGGAAACAATCCTTTTTTTGGATTAAGCCAATTCATCATTTCCATGTCAGGTATTTGTGCGGGCATTCTATCTTGTGGAACATATTCCATATGGCGTTGCTTGCCTATATATGTGCCATAAAAACTACTAATAGCAGGTAAGAATATTGCATAGTCGTTTTGTTTTTCTGTTAAATTATCTTGTTCCATTGTCACCATGCTTTGTAAAAATTAGCTAGTCGTATTAGTTCAATATCATCTTGGTAAAGAGTGCGCCAGGCGTGTGCTATATCTGGATCACGCAACCAACGTTTCCATTCTTTTATAGCACGTTTTCTCTGTTTTGTCACTGGACTTTGGTTAAACGGCTCAGGGCAATTCTCCCAATTTTTAAATCCTTGGTTTTTAAAAAAGTGTTGCAAGTTTGCAGACAAGTCTTCGTCTACATTAAAAAATACCGTATCACGTTGTCGAGTTTGCGTGTTGTTTGCATCGTAATCAAAAAACCAAGTTTGTGGTGCAAGGTGTTCGTTTGAGAACATTTGTGCAATCTTTTTTGGTTCTGTCAACATACTCATAATATGATTCTTGTCCACTTGATCCACAGTTCTTTCCATATGGCAATAACTGTACCAGCGTTTTAGTGGATCACGCAACAGTACCACACTTAGATATTCGTTACGCTGCTCTTGTTGCAGGTTTGTTGCATGCCAAGTATCTTCTAATAGATTAACACCAAGCTGTGCAACGTAACGTTTACACCAACTGCTAGCATTTTTTGGAATATGAAAATATGCTAATTGCCTGGGACGATTGATTACACCTTCTCCGTACACATGTGATAAGAACTGTCTGCTCACTTGCTCTGTGCTGGCAGAATGTACTTGTACTCTGCAACCCCACTGTCTACTGTAATTTGTGCGGCACCGTCATCGCTAATTTCAATCTTTTTGTCACCAACCAGATCCATAATACCAATGAACTGTCGTACTGGCCAACTCCAACTGCGTTTAAGTGTGCCACTTATACCTGGTTCAAATACAAACTCACCAGCATGAGTACTATGATCACCAAACATAAATTTAAGATCACCGTTTTCTGTTTTTGCAATAAAGTGTAGTTCTTCTGCATTTGCTGCGGCTTGCATTTTAAGCCTTCCAATTGCAGCCATAGATGGCTCAAAACTAATATTCCAGCTTACACCTTTAAACTTTACTGCTTTGAGCTTTTCATTAATAATTTCACTTGTCATAAAGCGATAATCATTCTTAAAGTCGCCGGCAGCGTTAACAAAATTCATCCCTACTGGGACACTCTCACCGTTTCTATCTTGTTTCTTAATAGAAATAGTTGCATTTTCTTTATACTCGCTTAGATTTAGAATAATTTTTAACTTGTTTAAGTTGGGCATTCCAAATGTGCCAATAAAATCAGCAACTGGATTATGGAATTTAGCTTGTAGTACAACACTACGATCTTCTGCTAATCCATCAATAACAGTTTCAGTTGTAGTGCCACTGATCTTAACAAGTTCAATGCACCCTAGATCAAAGCTGTGCGACACTAGGTCTAATAAATGGTCTCTCATTATCTTTTCCTTATCATGTAATTAATAATATTATAGCTGATTTATTGTTAAAAGTCAATGACTTTTATGGATCATTGTTAAACTTTGTCCACCCCGGATACTCTCTAAAGTTCCAGCTTTGGTAAGTTCAACCCATGTATTTGCACTATCTAATTCTTTCCATTCAACAATGTTATACCCTTTTTCTAGTGCATAATCTTCAATATAACTCCCTGGGGTGTACATACTAAAGAAGTTTTCGGCAAGTACAACTGCACCCGGCCTGTCACAATCATTGATTGTAAATGCAATTTTACCTCCTGGTCGTAATAGTTCCCATGCACCTTCAAGATAAGAAATTATTACTTCCAAGGGTTTATAATTAAAAAAGTTATATGCTAGCATATAACCAAATTGATTCTGCGGCAACTTATCAAGAAATCCGTGTCCATCACGTTCGTTGATAACATAGTCATTGAGTCGATTAACATATTGCAAACTGTGTTCTTTGCGAGCTGTTTCAAACACTGGTTCTAGCAACTCAGCATGTTGATCTACCAAATACAAAGGATCCATTCTAACCAATGATGATAACATTTGTCCTTGCATGGGCCTAAAGATTAGTCCTGCATGATGCCAATCGCCATAACTTTCAATCCTAGTGTTAATCCAGTTACTGGTTTCTTTATTGAATTGTGCTTGTCTACTTAAAATGTATTCATTTGTTTCGTGTTGCATATCATCATATAGTTGACGACTGTTTGCAAAATATTCAGCTTCCTGTAACTCAATTTCTGAATCCAAATAATCCAAATGTTCATCATATATTTGTGTATAATTTTCTATACTGTTGGATATACTGTCAAATGCATTGTTTAGGGCAAGTAGTGTATCTGAGCCAACACCTGATTCTGCACTCTTAAGATATTTCTCAAACCCAAGCAAAGCCTCTTGCCTGCTTTTAATTGGATCGTAAGATCCTAATTGATATCTAGTATTGACTATCTGGCTAAGTTTCATATCATTCAAACTCAAATAAAGACTGGAAAGTGTTTTCTGTATTAGTCTGTGTATTTAGGTCCCAATTAAGAACTCCTAATAAATTCTGTATCTTTCCATCAATGACAGTACTTTCCATAGCTGCGTGATCAAAAGGAAGATCTTGGAACCATTGTGGCAAACGCAACTGATCAATAGGATATGCAATACTAGTGTATCCCAATGGATTTTGTTTTAATTTACACACAATAATCTTCATACCATCTGTCATTTCAGTACTGTATGCATCACTGTTCATTCGACGCAGTGTGTTCCAATTCAATGCTGCTCTTACATGACCAGGCATGTTTGTTTTGCCATTTTTTTCTTGTAGCTTTTGGTACTTAGTTAGATTGTTAACACGTTTTGGTGAACCTTTCTCCCAACCAGGACGTTGAGTAAACTCTAATTTAAACTCTCGTATACGATCAATTATTTCAGGTTTAGATCCACCAATAAGTGTGTGCGTTAGTACTTCGCTTAAAAAGTCTTGTATAACCTTAGGAGTGTCACTACGTTTGAGATCAAGCCCCATAGCTTTTACCTTGCCTGGTTTGCCATCAACATCCATACGTTTACCCTCAAGATCATACACCATTACTGCATAGCGTTTTTTTGTAATATATAATCCTTTTGTAGCAACAATCTCTCGACCACCTTTGATTATCTCACCATTTGCCCGTGGACAATGGAATGCTTGTTCCATAAATGCAGGAAAACTTACATTTAGTTCATCACTAATAGTATCATACAGTTGAGCACAAATTTCTTTGTTCCATTCCATTTTATCAGCATCAATTTCTTCTTTGAGAACAGGGTATGCACTAAAATAAACACTGTCTGTATCGCCATATATAACAGCATCGCCTGTGTGATCGTATTTGCCTGTAATACATTCATTTGTAAATGCATCCATATGGTGGGCAATAGCTCTACCTGTTAGTGTAGTTGACTGTCCAATACGCTTATCAAAGAATCTACAACCAGGATTAAGAATAGCACCATACAAACTGTTCAAGTTAATCTTCTTAACCAACTGTCGCTTATCCCAGTATTCTTTTTCACTTTCGTTGCATTCACGTAACTTCTTTTGCATAACTTTACGTTCAGCATACCAACGCTCTAACAAGCCAGGTATAATTGCTTTTTTATCATGTGTAAAGATTGTACCATTTGCACTTAGTATCCAAGGACGATTGCTATCGAAAATCATTTTCCAAATTTGTGCGGCACTAAATGTTTCGCTAGTTTCATTTTCCCAGTCCACAGTTATATCAACATCTTTGGATTGTTTCATTACCTCGGTGTATTCTAAGCTACCAAACAAGCCTTCCCAACTTGCTGCAAAACTATTGCCTGCATTTTGTTTGTCTTGTATATAGCTGTCGGTCATTATAGGTCTTAATTGTCCAATTATAGACTCAGGCCCCATATTACATGCACGAATTGCACTGGGGTATAGACTATTAATGTCAATACTACCAACCCATTCATGTATACCTTTTTTGGGATACGCAACATAGGCGCCTGCAGCTTGTGTATCTCCCATTCCATCTCTGTTTTTGCGGCTTGGTACAACTAGTCCCTGCTCGTGTGCTTCGTTGATAATAGCTTGTTCAGTAACTGCAACAGCCCCCATTGTTGTGGGCAACAGCACTGTGTTTTCATGTGCTAGTGTGTTTGCTAGATCTAAAAACTTTAACTTGTTATCAATGTCTTTAAGAAGCACAACGTCTTGTCTGTTATATTCTATAAACTTACGAAAGTCATTGTTGTACAATGAATCTAGTGTACCTTCGTACACTGTTTTACTGCCAAGGTTTTCATAATCACCAATTGCATCTAGACTGTAACTATGTCGTTCTTCATACGTGTACTTGCGATACAATTGCATATAGTCCATGTGTACTCGACCAATTAAGTCAAATGTAATATTTTCTGCACCAAACCGCTCAAATGTGCGTTGTTTAGGCAACTGATCCCATAAACAAAAACGTCTAGTATCATCCTTGCTTAATACTCGTATACATCTATTTACAGTATACGGAATATCATAACCTTCGCTGTTCCATCCTGTAAGTACATCAGCATCATCAATTAAATCTAAAAATGCTTTTAATAAGTCAGCTTCAGCATCAGGCCCCATAAACAAATACGTATTATCAAATCCTGCAACACTATCGTATGCACTTTGCTCGCTCATATTTTTTGGTGGAATAGCTAATGTTATTAGTTTGTCAATCCAATTACAATACAATGTAATAGCTGTAATTGGATTAAAAGGATCAGCCGGAGGACTAAATCCTTTTTTAGCATCAAAGTCAGTCTCAATATCAAAAAAGCAAACGTTCAGTTTAGGAGCATCTTGTCCTTGATAATTATCGGCTAAACATCTAAACACTGGATTAATATCACTTTCATACAGTGTTTCTCCATGATGCATTTTTAGTTCTTTATGAAACTCTTTGCCTTGTTTGGTAGCAAATCTACTTACTGGATCGCCAAAAATTGTGCGATGTTTGCCCTTGGGATCCGGATAGTACATCACATACTGTGCAGGAAAGTCTTGATACACTCTCTCGCCATTGCTTTTGCGTTCTACAATATGAATACGATCTTTGTTTCGATCATATAATGCATCTACATAACTCATTTACTCTCCTGTGTTGTTTATGGCCAACTTACCGTGTTTCATACTCGTTAGTGAGCGACTCTCTACTTTAATTAGCTAAATCCTTGATGCCTAAAACTTTTATGTCAGTGTTCAGAGTGTTTTACCCACCGTGGTTAGTATAGTTTCTAACGTGTCGTGGTCTTCTTGTTCCTGTGTAAACCCACTTTTATATGCAATACGAATTGCTTTTTTTAACACACTAGGTTTAATATCTATTTCTTCGGCAATAGCTTTTATTGTATCACTAAGTCCACTGTTAAGTGCTTCAACTTCGTGCATTACAGTAATACCTTCGTTGATAATTTGTCCTAGTTTAATTTTTTGCTCTTGATTAAAAGTAGTCATTTACTGCTCCTTATTTTGTCAGCATTAATAATTGCGGTTGTTGTTTCTACTGGTTTCATATCCAGTAGCATTCTTGCCCTGTCCCGAACTTCTGCACTAACAGCATGTCCGTACATTTCAGGATTTAACAAGTCTTTTAAAAATCTTACTACACGTATTTCATTCATAACATTGTGCCTGATTAAATTAATAAAGACAAACTAGTTTGCCAGTTGTTTTGGCGGATATGATCCAATTTAGATAACCAATTTTTCCATTCAGTATTGGGTGTTGCATTGTTTTCTAAATGAGCCAATAAGCCATTACTCCAGTTATAATACGATAAATTTTTCAATATGTCAATAGCTAATTTACGATTTTTTACAGGTAAATTTTCCAATCCTAAACTTGGGTGTGTTACTAACTGAACGCTGGTATTAACTGGGTCTCCTTGTGCATTAGCAGTTACCGTATTTTCAATCCAATCGATTAATTGTGGCAAATAAAGTATGTTTTGTACACCTACACTTACATTAAACTCTAGTATAACACAAGGATCATTTAATTGTTTCCACCATTGAATGTTTTGGGTTACATCATTCCATTTTGCTGGAAATCTAATGTATTCAAATTGTTCATTAATTGCGTCTATACTAAAATAAACTTTTACTAATTGAAATTGTTGCCAGAGTTTCAGTACATTGTTTGTGGGAATATATGTGCCGTTTGTGTTGTAACTTAGTTGGCACTTCTCAGGATTGCCTTCTTTGATTATTTTTTGTAGTAAATGAATATGATCATTACTCATAAATGGCTCACCGCCATTGAAATGAACTCGTCGCAAATCTTTTGCTGATATTTCTTGTGCAAGATTTCTATTTTTAGGAGTGCTACGTTGGTTGGTTATACCTAACTTAACTTCGTCATCATGCCAACTACTACTGTAGTCTCCATTGCACATTATACATTTTAAATTGCACACAGTTTGACAATTAAAATCTAAATTGTGTAGTTGTATATCAGGACCTAAATGTATATCATTACTGCGGTAATGTTCAATAATTGCAGTACGCCTACTAGGTGCACCAAGCTCTTCACTTCTACTGCAACGTATACATGATGGAGGGAGTATTCCTTGTGTAATACTAATATTACGTTCACGAGCTAATACTGGATCGTTTTGATCAACAGTTTCAGCAGGTTGACTCATGGCATTACAACAAAAAGCAATTTGAGGATTGCCTTGTGGATTTCGTTCAACAAATAATGAATGAGCTAAATCAGGACACAACCAATCACTCATAGACTTTTTAGCAACTCCCAAGTGTGTTTCCAATCAACTACAGTATGACTATAACTGTTGCCTCTTTCTAGTAATGCCACTTTAAGTGGAAAATCGTTACCAGATAAGCCCATAGCATCACCGTAGAAATTTATAATGCTTGAATCATCAAAGTCTCGTAATATTTGGCTTTTATCTGCGCCAACAGGACCAATATCAATTCCTGTGTCCCCGCCAACTCGAGCTAATAATTCTGGAAATTCTCGATTAAACAAATCAGCAATTATACTACGTTCGCTAATAAATTTTTCAGATTCTACATAAGCCGCACGTTGCTTTGCATTTGCATTACGTCCCACAATACTAAAGTTAATCATACCTGGTCTTTCTTCGATGTGATTACCTGTGCGTATACTAAAATTACTTTCTTCAAGTTTATCCTCTAGCCATGAACGTACATGCTCTGGTACTTTCCATTCGCTTTTAAGTATATTTGTGTCACCGTCCCAAACATCACTGCCTGAACATTGGTAAACACGCTTGCATAGAATATAAGTGTCTTCACCTAGTTGCTCGATGGTTTTAGCACGGTCACTGCCAGTAACTAGATAAACATCATTATCTAAGCAAAATGTATTAAAAAACATTTTAAAATGTATGTCAATAATACCTCGACTTGGTGTTAGTGTTCCGTCAATATCAAATATATAATTCATAATACTATTATAACACAACAAACATGCTAAGTCAAGTCTTATGTAAGTTGTTTAAATGCAAAACTTGCTATTTGATTTAGACCACTGCTGGTGTTTATTTTTTGAGATATTTTTTCTTTATTTGTGTCATTTACAGCATTGTATACTTGCTGTATTGCACTAGCTGTGAACAAATCAATTAATACCCGACCATCAGACAACTTTACGTTTTCAGCCTGTTGATTGTCGACAATACGATTGATTGCATCCAATACACTTACTTTAGATTCTTTTACTGTGTTGCTTACGTTTTTAGCTTTGCCCTTGCGATTTTTATTTGGATCGTTTCTACGCTTTTTACTAACTGCAGCACCAATAGCTTTCTTACCACCTTTGGATCGTAGACTTGCAGCTCTGCTTTTGCTTAAACATTTAGGTTTGCCTTCGCCTTTACTGGCATCTCCGCATTTTCCAATACGTTCGCCTTTAGTATTGTAACGATCCCATCCACCTCCGCCAGCACCGCCTTTTTTGCCTTTACCAAACCAGGCTTTAAGATCTTCTTTGATGCCTTCTGCATAGTAAGGATTATCTGGATCTGCGTCACTTGATTCATCTGGCCACCAATCTAATTCATAGCGTTCGCCGTCTTCAAATTGTTTCTTCATACCAAGTATACGAGCTTCGTATTCTTCTTTTGTTGGTTCTACTCTACCTGCTACTACATCCATTACAAAGTTTAGTGTAGTTGCATTTGCAGTAAGACTACCACAACGTGCGCCTACTTCATTCTTCAGATGATCAATTAGTATACTACCACTACATTTTGCTAGTTCATCACTTAGTTCTTCTGGCACTTCTAAGTCAACATAACAGTATACAAAGTCATAGTGTGGTGCTGGTGATCCATGTAAGATATATTCATCTCTTACAACAATTCTTTTGAATCCGTCTTTGTCATGCCAAACTGCTTGTTCTTTAGTCAGTTCGTCTGGTGGACCAAATGTTTTACCTAAAAATTCTGCATATTCTACAGGGTATTCATGATCCCATGCACTATACTCGCCGCCAACATCTTCGTTCTTAATACAGTTAGGCACACGTTTTCCGAACATGGTTTTCATGCCCTTCTTTTTGTAGCCTTTCCAACACTTCTCTGTGATGAAATCCTGTATAATCATTATTTTTTACCTTTGTTGCCCCAGTTAGCAGCACCAACTTTGCGGCATTTAACTAGTGCGCCACTAGCATATGCACTAGGCCATACTTTGTAACGACTTTTAACTTTGTGATAGCAAGCATCTTTTTCGCCTGCTGCTTCGTTAAACTGTGCTTCTGTAATTGATTCATTGTGATGGACACCTACAACTTGATAACCTTTGCGTATCAATTGCTTGGCTTTATCTTTAGAAACTGTTTGAGTCATTCCAGTTTTTGGATTTTTTACTTCAACATCATCGTGTGGTGTAGTTGACATTTCTTCAGCTACTTTACCTTTCCAGTCTTTTTTGCTACGTATAGCAAAATTAATTTGTCGTAACTCGGTGCTTTCGGCTGATGTTCTTTTTTCTTTTTTCTTTAATGCATTACGGCGTTTCTGAAGCTCGGCAATAGTTTTACCAGCCCATTTACCTGTGCTTTTAATATCTGCATCTCCAGCCCATGCCTCGTCGAGATCACTTTTCCCACCTAGCGTTCTAGGATCAATTGGCCCATCTCTGTTGAGTATTGCCTGTCCATATTTGATAAGTTTGTTGATTTGTGCAACATTTATTCCAACAGCTTTAGCAAGATCTGTAGTATTTTTAGCAGCAAAAGGCTCGCCAAATCTAGTTAGCTCATCGCCTAAACGGCTTAACAGTACCGACAGTTTCATGTCGTTTGTCTTTGCCCCTTTGTCCATTAGTATACGACCAATATCAGCAGCTACCAATTGTGTTTTAGTTGTTTCGCGGCTTTCGCTTGTTATAAAATCTGATTTACGCAATGGTCCTGGTCCTTTTCTCTTGGGATACCCTTGTTCTATAAAGGCTCTAACTGTGTCTACATCCATGCGTTCGTATGGAGTAAAATCTGGTTCAACTACATCCCCATTTGGCAATTCTAAATAATGCCAAAGTTTTCTAACATCCCCATCATCATCAATATCTGTATAATAGGTATGGTTGTCAACTGTAAACTCTCGATCAGCAATGTTTGGTATTTGTGATTCAAAGAGTTGTCTTATAATCATTTTGCATTCCTTGCACAGTACATCTCAACAGCCATTGATGCTTCTTCTAAGTTTGCAAAACTACTTTCACTTGTTTTATCTTTAATTACTACCCGAAAACCATCATCTTCGTTACCAGTAATTTTAATATCACGTCCGTCATCTGTAGTAATTGTTTTTACTATTGTTCCAAGTGTATCACCTTTGTCAGGCATCATATCTTGTATGTCTTTGTCATCCAAACTATCGCTTACATCAGATAGTACATCACCAATTTCTGCTTGTAGTTGACTAAGTATATCTTCGGTTTGTATTACAACTTCATCTTCAACATTTGTTTCGTAGTCAAGTGAGTGATATACACTACCAATATAATCAGCTGCTTTAGTAATTTTACTTTGTTTCCAGCCTTCGATGCCTTCTTCTTCACTTACATTTTTTAACATGGAATGAAGTTTCATGGCATACTTTGCAATTTTATACAAGTCTGATCTTGCCATTTGTACTTCATGATCTCGTTCAGCCCGGTCACCTAGTTCACGTAAATCTTCAACATCTTCTCCTACTAAGTACCCATCAAGAGGATGTTTGATAGGTTTGTTAGTTCCTAATACTGGAGAAATATTAGGTATCTTAGCTTTAGCTCCTAATGTTGGTGTACCAGGTCCTTCTTTGGTTTCGTCTAACCTTTGAAGGATTGCAAACATATCATTTGGGTCACCCTTGCTCGATCTGCTAACATTTTTACCACTAGCTGCTTTGTTAAAGCCTGCAAGTATGTCTGTCATACTAGTGCTTGTCATACTCTATTTCCTTTTAAAAAACTTTTAAGCATCCAACCGTGTTTGCCATGAGCATCTTCTCTCTCAGCAATAAAATTTGCAATGCCTTCGTGTTTTTCTTCTTGTGCTGATTCAAAGGTGGGACGCAAATGTTCTAGTATAATAGTGTTATCTCTATCAAGTTCTTCAAACATTAACATTGCACGTGGAATCTTAGTTTGATCTTCAATTAAACTAAGTTCTTGAAATCGGCTAAAACTACCAGGGCTATATTCGTCTAACACACGCACAAATTCAGCACATCTATCGATAGTGTTGTTGTTTACTTCATTATATAAGTTCTCAAAGAATAAATGATATTCCGAGAAGTTTAGTCCTTCTACATTCCAATGAAAGTTTTGTGCTTTCAATCCGAATGCATAACTACTGGCTAATAAAACTTTAAGATTTTGGGCTAGCATTTTGGTACCTTTTCTTATTAATTGTATATAGGTATTTATGCTTATCGGGCTCGTTGTTGCGAGTTATAACACCATTCATATTTTGGCTTACTACAGCAACATTAGAACTAGTTGTTGCTTCTTCTTTTATAAATTCAATTGCTCTCATCCAATTAACAACCTGTCTTTATCTATCCAACTAGTATTGTCACCTACAAGTATTTTGTAATTGTAAGTGCTTAATTCAGTATCCCAGCTCTCAAATTCTATTTCGTATTCCCCTGGGGGTGCTTCAATTTGTAATATTTGTGTAAGGTATTCGTTTTTATTCCACACCCATTTACGTTCAGTAAACAATTCACCGTCAACATATATTCGGTAAACGGGTACTGTTCCTTTCAAAGGACGACAATGAATATCAAAAGCTGCTTTTACAAAAATGTTTTCCACATTTTTATTTAGCTTTTGATTTCCCGAGGTGTTCCAACTATTACATTTCGGTTATTGTGTTGCTGACGTATAATTCTACGTGCCATTTCTGGAGTGCGAGCCTGTACTGTAGTGTCAACTATTTGAGTATACCCAGGCTGTTTGAGTTTAATTTTCATAGTATAGGTTTTCAACCCAGCGCCTGCCGCTGAAGGATGATTGTATTGGTTTCTTGTATTACGTATGAACTGTTTTGCCCTCATAGATATATTTATCCGTTTTCTGCCATGCTGAGTGCTTTGGCTGTTCTATTAAATTTTGTGTCTTTGTATTTAAATCCAATACCACCTGCTGCTTCCCACGCTGCAATGTTTTTACCAAAGTCATCAATTAGTATATTAGGAGTACCATCTGGGTTTTTGGCAAACTGTGGTTTATCATGTGTAATATAAATGTTTTTTGGTGGGAAAAATGCTAGATTCTTTTTAATCCATTCACGCTTGTGCGGCTCACTTCTAGGATCATCGGCTAGAGGACTTGTACATATATTGTAACTACCTTTGACTTTTTTAATTAACATTAGTAACTTTTTAGCTTCGGGTAGCAATGGCAAGTTTAACCAAAAATTTTCTGTGTTGCGTATTTTTTGCAATGCAGGTTGTATATCTTTGATGTCTTTCCAGTTTTTGACATTCATCATTTTAGTCCACTCACCAAAAAAATCAGCTAATACACCATCCATGTCAACATAAATTTCTGCAGAATCGGGTAGTTTTCTACCTAACTGTTCATATATTGTACTTTCTATGAATTGAATAGCTCTCATTTTTTCTTTCCTGACTTCATATTTGCACACCAGTGATACATTTTAGCCTTCTCACCACTTGAATTTTTAGCACGTTTACGCAACTGTGTTACTGTGCCATTACAACTAGCACCTGACTTCTTTACTCTACCTGGACGACTTTTACCTTTTTTCTTACCGTCAGCAAAGTTTTCATTTGTTTGTAGTTTTGGATTCTGTAGTGAAAAGAAGTCTGTACTACCATTGCCTGTAACACTCTTTTGTACACTCCATCCCAATTGGCTAGCAAGTTTTTTTGCAAAGCGATCATATAATTTTGATCTACCGTCACTGTCATGTTCTTCTTTGTCAGCGTTAAAATCAAATTGTTGTACACGTTCAATGCCTACTTTGGATATCCATTCATTCATTATTGCTACAACTGTAGCGAATATTCTAAATGCATCTCCGGTACCTTCAAGGCCCATTCTTCTGTTAACTGAAAAGTCAATACTAAAATCATCTTGATTTTCATTTCCGTCAAAGTCCATAACTAGTGGACCATTAGGTGTGTCTGCTTTTCCTACCCAAGTGCCAATTTTGCTAGGTCCTTCTAGTGTATAAGGATATGGATTATCCAATGCTTCGTTTACTTTGTTTTCAACTCTAAACTCTTGATTTGGTGTTTTAAAGTTTTTCTTACGCATTACAGTTTTAGCAACTAGTTCTAGTTCTTTGCCATTCCAATTTAGAGCGAATGGGATATTAATATCGCTTTCTAAATCTTTCATTACTGCTTGTGTATCAGGCCCCATTTGTGCAATAGGTTTGCCCCAACGCTTATATTCTTTAGCAAATATTTGACCTAATTCTTTTATAGTAATTGGTTCACCGTTACGATCATCGTTTGCTCTTTGTAAAAAATGTCGAGTAAACTCAACATCAATACCTACTTTACTAAATGCACGATCAACAATTGTTTCCAGACCGTCTAATTGTGGTTGTGAAATATCCTCACTTAATCCCAAATTAAAAAGTTTATTAGGAGTGCTGTTTTTTGCAGCTTTTTTCATCATAACAGGAGGTCTTCCCAACTTATCAGTTTTCCATCCCATCTTTTTAGCATTTTTATGTATAGCGCCAGGTCGTACATCTTTGGTTAGTGCCATACTGTATCGTGGATCGTTAGCTTGTGCTGCAGTTGGAATATACCCGCTGCTTTCAAATACAAATGCACTTGGGTTTTGTTCAGCAAAGTTACGCATTATGATACCAGCGCCAGCATTGGCTTCGTTTTCCCAGTGACTACCAGTTGTGCCAGCATCATACGGAAGATCGGCTAGTTCCGTTTGCTTTCGGTGTACTAGTTCATGGGCTAATGTTCTAAGTACATCTACTGTGTGTCGATTTGCAACACTGATATGAAGTAAATTATTTAAACTGTCATATTGTCCAAATGTTTTGTTGCGTTTACTCCACTGTGGGTCTTTTTTAATACGTATAATTGGAACAGTTTCTATTTTCAAATAGTCTTTACAGTAGTCTACAAATTTTTTAATCGTAATTACAATGTTTTCAACTTCTTGTGGTTCGTCAATTACTTCAGTTACTTCTTTTTCTTTAGATAGTTGATCATAACTTTTACGGAACGCATCTTTATCGCCTTTTGCAGCTGCTTGTCTACGTGCTATTAATTTGTCTCTAGTACTAGGTTCAAACTTTTCTTTTTTCTTTTTAATTGTACCACGGCTTCGGCTAGATCCACTCCTAGAAGCAAATCCCCATATTTCATCTAGTATGCTAGGAGTAGTTTCTTTAATACTAAACTCATCATCAACAGCATTATTGAGGGCATTGCGTAATTCATCAATTAATCCATTGTTACGTAACAATTTAAAAGATAAGTTCTCAGGTCCAAACTCGCCAGTTGTTTCTAATCCATTACTGCGAATTTTTCCAATTTTTTCATTAATACTGGTTAATTCTTCTATTCCACCATCGGCAATAGCAGCTTCAATACGATGACCTAAATCTTCGTACTTGTTTTGTACACTCATGTCATCTATTTTTGGAAACTTTCGACTGGGTACACGTTTCCATTCATTGTCAACTAAACTATAAATTCCTTGTGAATGATGCGTTTCATCTGCTTGTTGTACATACAATTCAACGTCATGATCTCCAACATGAAAGTTGTGCAAATCGTTGTATTGATATTTTTTAGCATTAAATAGCTCTGCATATATTTCATTGTCTTTGAGTTTTGAAATATCTACAACAAGGTGTAAATCTATATCACTAGTTGGTGTATAATTATAAGCACTGTTACTGCCACTGACAGTGATATCTTTAATATCTAACGCAGGCACGCCGAGGAATTCTCTAAAATCATCAGCCATTGACAACAACGCATCTCGAACTTCTGGTTCTAAATGTTCGTTACTGTTCCATAGTACGGGATTTAATGCTTGGTGAAATTTCACTGCATCTGATAATTGGTAGTTTTCTAGCTCATGTATATCCATTGTAACATATTTACCTTAGATCTAAAATGCATGAACTGAAGAGTCAAATTGGCCTGCCCTGAGGGATTCGAACCTCCGACCTAGTGCTTAGAAGGCACTTGCTCTATCCAGCTGAGCTAAGGGCAGTATCTTTCACGCGGGCTTTGTCTTTGTTTTCTTTTTGTTAGTAGCAGATAATATAGGAGCAACGTCACCAATCTCAGGTTTTTCTGAAATTGCTTCTTCTTGGTCAGATTCTTCTGCTGGTTGTAGTTTTGTAATTTGATTGTTTGCCTCAAGTTCTTTTAGAGCTTGATAAATTTTTGGCTGTGTTTTAAAGTCATATACAAAAGTACCAGTATGTGATAACAACACTCGTTTGTCAATCCAAATTTTTCCGCCAATGTCTCGGAAGTTTTCACAAAAGGTCCAATCTTCACTATAGTATCGATTGTCACGTACTTCTGTAGTAAAATATGTTTTGAGATGTTGGTCCAGTGCTGGGTCTAGGCCAATGTCGTTTTTGAATGGAATAACACTCTTGTGATGATTTAATTTCTCAAATACATCACGTTTAATTAGCATAAAGCCAGTGCCGGTTTTACTTACTTCCTGTAAGTTACCATCAATTTCTGCTCCTTCAAACCCATTTACAACCCATTTAATGGGAAGGGTTTTCATTGGATATAGCCCACCAATTACATCTTTCCTGTGATCAAGTAGTGCTAATAAATGCCAAGGCTCCCACCCAATGTCAGCATCAATAAACATTAAATGAGTGCTGTCTGGGTTAGACAAGAAACGTGAAACTAATGTATTACGAGCCCGACAAATCAAACTTTCATTTGTTAGTGTTTCCATTGTCCAATCAATGTCAAGTTGTCGACATGTATTAGCAAATCGAATATAACTCATAAATGCTGATTCGGTTAACTGTCCTCCGTAACATGGCATACAAATATGTATTTTAGTAGTTCTTAAATAGTCAACATCAACTGTTACTTGATTACCAGTTTGTTCTGACTGTTTAATGCCCTCTTCGGCTTGTTCAAATTCATCTGTAGGTATTGTTTTGGTTGTACTTGGCATATAATCCTCTAATATGTTGTGACACTATGCATATTTACACTGCATAACTGGTACGGGATAAATTTATAGTTGGAGCGGGTGAGGAGAATCGAACTCCTGTCATGAGATTGGAAATCTCAGGTAATACCATTATACGACACCCGCTTATTCTATATTATTATATGACACATTAATAACAATGTCAAGAGAAAAATGTCACCCATAGTATTAAAATTATTACTGTTCCTACTTTTACTATGAATAATTTTCCTAATTTGTTACCTGTATCTTTAACAGCTGGACGCCATGTCTCCCAACGCCCTAGCTTTGCCCATTCTTCTTTGGACACCCAAAGGCCGCCTACATGTTTTAACCATTGTTTGAAAGTTTTGTTGGAGTGTTTGTTGCGTTCTTTACGCCATTCCTGGAGGATTTCTATCAGAGTACTTGGTGACATTATTCATCTAAGTAATCTTCGTTTGCAAGATCATATGTCTTGCTTTTAGCTAGTGGACGTTTGCCACGTTTTTCAAGCCAATCTTGCCATTGGCGCAATGCTTTGAGTTTGCTTTCAATTACTCCACCTTTGTACAGTAAGTAATTAACATTATCTAAATTGCCAGACTTAGCTTGTGCAAGCACTTCTTCAAAATGTCGTATTACAGCACGTTCAAGTCCCTCAGGAGAATAACCACCTAGTCCACCATCAGGATATACTAGTATACCATCGTCAGTATTTGCCATAGTGGCTTCGTTTGCAACATCTTCATTTTTTGCTTTTGCTTGTTTTGTTGCAACAGCATGCATTACACTTTCTGCATCTTTGCCATAGCGTTTCTTAAAGTCATCAAGTTCTGGTTTTAGTTTTTTAAAGTTTACTTCTTTACTACGTTTTTCTGCACCAGTGAGTTTTCTTTCATCTACTTGTTTACCAAGCACTTGATCAATAATGTCAACTAACTTTTGTAATTGTTTTTCGTTATTAGCATAATTTGGATAAAGTACACCTACTAGATTAAGTTTTTGATCATTACGCATGTCGGGCCACTTAGTACGTATTTCAGTAGCACTGGTCATACCAGGTCCAAATTGCTCAACTGGCATGTAAGTCATGTATGCAAACTCATCCATAGCTTTACGGCCTGTGCGTGAATACGGTTGTAAGTAACTGGGCGATCCGTCTTTTTTGTTTCCACCTGGTACAGGCTGTTCAGTTTTGTCTTTTTCACTGCGTACATATATTAATTGCGTAGTTTTAGGATCGTAATGTTGTGTGATTTCTTGACTTCTAAAAGGTGATTTAACTTGTATGAATCTGTTAGCAGGAACACCAGCGGCAATAGCCAACATCTTTTTCAATTTAAAAGGAAACGGTCTTGTGCTTTTGTCATTTGTTGCAGCAACATACACATCTGCACTGGGAAATGCACTCTTGGCTGCATTATACAAGCTCATATGTCCTGCATGAAACGGATGAAACCCACCTGGTATAATAACTAACTTTTTCATAATACTATTTATTTTAATCTTACATGTTTTCTAGTAACCACAGATACACTGGTCCTGTAAAGTTCATTTCAACGTAGCCATTACATCCCATTATGCCGTGGAATTCTTCTTCTTGCCATTCTGTGTAGCCATTACCGTTGTGATGATACTTTGCTTGTTCACTGAATACAAATCCTAACTCTATTTCATCAAGTGACATATCTTTGATTTCAATAAGCGAGTCTAACATAATATTACCATCGTCATCCAGCACAGTATGGTCATCTGTTTTGCCACTCATTTCAATAACAAGTTTATATGGCTTATCTTCGTCAGGAAAGCTATAAAATACCTCAGTCCATTCAACTGGAGTTTCTTCAAAAGTTTTAATTACTTCATCGTTAAGTTTTATAGTAAGGGTTAGTCCCAATCCCGTTGCTCGAGTTTGGAAACGAATGTTACACGTTTGTGGGGTCATTTAATAAGATACCATTAATTTTTGAATACTGCCAGCACTAAAGTCTTTGACTTCAGCTCTAAGCCAACTCAGGTTTCCGTTTATGTTTTTGCTAAAATTTGAAGTTGTTGTGCTACTTGCAGTGTACGTGTCAACTATAAACCAATCAGCATCTGTGGTTGGATCTGTTGCTACACTGCCTTGACAATTAATAGTTCCAACAAATCCAGTTAAGAAATAAGCAACAGTTTGAAGTCCGCCACCTCGTACATAATATGCAGCAGCTTTTGCTCGATCACCTTCCCAATCAACACTACTGCCATCGTAATTACCGCTGGGCGTGCCAAACGATGTTGTAGGTAATAATTGTAAAGTTGTTGTTTTCATTGCTGTTCTACCGTCTCTACTTCGACTATGATGTCTTTGTCAACTAGTTCTTGTGCCACTTGCTCAAGTGTTCCAATCAACCCATCGGTATCGGCTACTACATTTCCAGAATTGGAATCGTCTTTAACCAATTTGCTTAACTTTATAATCAGTATTTGTTCTTGTATCTTTGCCATAGTCAACTATTTACCTTATGTTTTATCATTGTCTCTCTAATTAAATTTGGATATGCAAACTCTAACATGTTTAAAATGCTTGCGTTTGTATAATCAAAAAAGTAATGTCTTTCAATCCATAACTGTTGTGGGCTATCTAAAAATTCTGACATACTTTTGCTAAGTGTTATAGTTTTTGTATCTTGAGTTCTAAAATATGTTGTAATGCTTGATTTTGTTTTGCTGTTTATTCGTTGTTCTTTAAAGTAACTGCGTAAATTATGAAGACTATGCCTACATACAAAAGAATCTCTAGGCCTTGTAACTACGCTTTCTCTTATATTAGTAACTAATGCACAAGTGTCATCAAACAATTCGGCTAATTCAATAAGATTATTTCCATATACATATGCACCTGATTCGTAAACAATTTTAAAGTGTACTTTGCCTTTGTTTTGATACAAACGGTTACCAAACTTTAACAAACATTTGTTGTCTGCATGACCAATTTCAAACTTAGGATGCTTGGGTTCGTGATAGTAAGGTCCTTCTTTGCGACCTCGAGCGTATTCCGCAACACTGGTTAAAATAAAATTATTTATTTGTGTTTGATCACGCACTTGCATGATGTTTCGCAGGCACTGGATCCCTATTAAATCAAAACTCAGACAATACCGATATTGATTAAAATATAGCTTATTTGTATTGCACTTATTGATCTTTAGGTTTAAAACGGTCAATTACTATATATCCTGATTGGTCTACAGAACCAACTACTGGTTCTAAATCCACAGTAGATAATTCTTTTTCTTCAAATACTATGTCACCATCAACAAAGTCTATCTTTATAATAGTATCTTGAAGATTATTAAACAGTATTCTTTTACTTAACGGGACTCGCACCAGACTGTCAATTTTTCTACTAAGTGGTCTTGCACCCATCTTCTTGTCATAACCACTAGTTGCTATATAATCTATCGCAGTTTCTGATATATCAAGTTTAATTTTTTTGTCACTTAATGACTCACGTAATTCATTTAAAAATTTAACTACAATCTTTTTAATACTTAATTCACTTAGATGATCAAATTTACATATGCTATCAATCCTATTTCTAAATTCAGGCTTAAAAAATTGTTTCATAGCTTTATCGTCTTCACCGGTCTTTTCTTGATTCCCAAATCCAATGTTGTTTCGTTCGCTTGCGGCCGCACCTAAGTTACTTGTAAGTATAATTAAACAATTTTTACAACTTACGGCTTTTCCGTTGTTGCTGGTAATATTTCCTTCGTCTAACATTTGCAACAATATATTAGTAACATCTGGATGAGCTTTTTCAATTTCATCAAACAACAAAATACTAAAAGGATTTTTGTTAATATCGCTAATTAATTTACCACCTTGTAAACTACTGTCTTCAAATCCAACATATCCAGGAGGTGCACCTATTAGTGTACTTAATGTATGTTTTTCTTGATATTCACTCATATCATATTTCATTAAAGGCATGCTCAATTGTTCACTTAGTTGTTTTGCAACTTCAGTTTTGCCTGTGCCAGTTGGCCCTAAAAATAGATAACTTGCCATTGGGCGATTTGGATTTCCAATACCACTAAAACTTACATAAATTTTAGATAATATCTCGTCAATTGCCGTATCTTGGCCATATATCTTGCTTTTAATATTTGTTTCAAGATTAGTAAGTTTGTCGCTATTGCTTTTGTCTAATCTATCTATACTGATTTGAGTAACACTGCTAACTTGATCAACAATCATTTCTTTTGTTACTGTAGCTTCTTTCAAATCTTTTGCACGTAATTTAGCACATACTGCATCAATTAAATCAATGCTTTTATCTGGATTCTTCTTATCAGTTATATAGCGGTTGCTTAATTCTACTGCACTCATAATAGCATCAGTGTCAACTAATACATTATGATATTGTTCAAGTCTTGTGCTAACGCCAATTAATATTTGTTCAGTAACTTCAGGAGTAGGTTCCCCAACTGTTTGTTTGTGGAATCTACGCATCAATGCTCGGTCTTTTTCAAACGTTTCGTAAAATTCTTCAAATGTAGTACTAGCAATAACTTTAAGAGTACCTCTACTAAGTGCTGGTTTAATCATGTTTGCAAAATCAACACTGCCACCACCTGTAGCACCAGCCCCTCTCATAGTGTGTGCTTCGTCAATAAATAATATACTATTTTTATTTTTACTAAGAGCTTCTATAATATATTTTAATTTTTCTTCAAAGTCACCGCGGTATTTGCTGCCTGCTAACAAGTTACCAATATTAAGTTCGTACACATCATGTCCCTGTAAGTATTCAGGTACTTCATCGTTTACAATTTTAGTACTTAATCCATCAATAAGTGCAGTTTTACCAACGCCGGGGTCACCAATTAATAACACATTACTTTTAAATTTTCTAGCTAATACATCAATCATATCATCAATATCTTGGTCTCGTCCTATAATAGGCTCTAGTAGTCCTTCAGCAGCTTTTTCTGTAATGTTATCACAGTACTCATTTAATATCTCATGTGCAGCTTTTTCTGTAAGTTGCCCTGGCATTTCGTTACCATTGCCTTTGTTTTGTTTGTTTAACCATTGCATGAATGTTGCGTTATTTGCCCCATACTTCATTAAAAAATACTGTGCATGGCTGTTGCCTTCGCTCATTATACTAAGATACAAATCAATTGGTGTAATACTACTACGTCCTTGGAACATGACTTGTGTTAATGCTCGATTAACCACACGTTCAATTGTGTTTGTTTTCTTTGGTTTTATGATTTTTTCTTGTGATTGTACGGCTGTTAAACTGCTCATGTAAGCATCAATTTCCTGGCTGAGTGCTTGTGTATCAACACCAAATTGTGTAAGCAATTTCCTAAACGGTTGTGTATGCAACAAACTATATAACAAGTGTTCGGTTGTTACATATTCGTGCATTTTTTCTACAGCATATCTTACTGCATTTTCAATAATTAGTTCAATATCATTCGATTGGTCTGGCATAACAGTCCTTTAGTTATTCTACTATAATAATATTTAGTTGTTTGATAGGTCTTGGATTGCTTTTAACAAGTCGGGATGGATATTCAATGGAATAGTTCCTTCAACTTTTAAATGCAAATCTCCGGTGTTGCTCATAGCTTCGTTATGTACACCTTGTTTGGCTAACCGCAGTTGTCTGCCAGGTTGGAATCGTTCGGGTATTGTTACTGCTATTTGTCTACCGTATATAGTTATTATGTTAACACAGCTTCCTGTTATAAGTTGCCAAATTGGAAGTTTAATAGTGAGATATAAATCATCCCCAACCCGTTGCCATTTCTTATTTGGATTGATTCGAAATTCTACAATTAAGTCAAACCCCAAACCTTTAATGTTACCATATTTTATCTTTTGCCCATCAATTACTCCACGTGGCAAATCTACTTCTATATCAATATTACTGGTTTGTGGTGTTTGCAAACTAATCAAACGTTTGCCACCTTGTACTGCATCTTCAAGGTCTACTCGTAGTAATACTCGAGCTATTTGTTGATGACGTGGATTCATATGAGCGCCAAATCTAGCAAACATATCATCTAAGTCCCACTGTGGACTTGATCCAAATGTAGGAGTTATTGGCTCGCTTTTATTGGTTAATGATTCATATGCTTGTGTTACTTGGCGAAACTTATCGGCATCACCACCTCTGTCAGGATGATGTTCCATAACTTTACGTTTGTATGCTTTTTTAATTTCATCCAAAGACGCTCCGTGTTGTACACCAAGAACAGCATAATTGTTCATTACTCATTCGCTTCGTAGTATTTTTTATATTGTAATATTACTTGTTTTTGTTGTGCAATGTAATTTCGCATTTCAGCAAAATCTAAACTGAGCTGTTCATAACCATCATCGGTTAACCCAAATATAACAATGTCTTTTCGATCTTTGCCAAGTTGTTCCCATACAGCATCAACGTTATTAGGAGTTACAATTATCCATTCTGGTGTATCTATTATTAATGGAGGGATCTCGGGCAATGCAAGTGGAACCCGTTCAACAGGTTTTGCTGCTACTTCAATAATTTCTCGTTGCGTACTAAAATTACTACAAGCACTAAGGACTAGTGGCAGTACGCAAAGTATCAAGAAGACCCTGGCATTCTGAATTTTTACTTTCAACTTTTAATTCCTCCTCGTTTAAGGTTGCACCACTTGCTAGTTCTATGCATCTTGCAGCTTTTGCACTAGCATTATTAATTACTCTTTGTACACTTTGTGGACGAGCTATTGCTAAATTGCCAATATCACGTGGATTACCATTTGCACTACGCTGAAACCTTTCGTTAAGAGCAGCCAAGTCTTTTGCTTGCTGTTCAATTGTTGCTTGCATTTCTTCAGCTAGTTGAGTTTTTTGTACAATATCTTGTTTCATACTTTCTATTACTGCATCTTGTTGTTCTTTTGCTGTTTCAAGTGTAATAATGTTTCCATCTGCAACTGCTAGTTCGGCTTTTAAATTAGTGGTTTGATTAAATAAAAATCCAGCACCTGCTAACACACCTACCACAGCAAATAATTTTAACGAAGCTAGTATACCCATGATAGTTTCCTTTAAAGTTTTCCTTCTTCACGCAATTGTGCTCTAATTTGTGTAGCACTAATATTATGTATCTCTTCTCCAAGATCATGTTGTGTAAACGTGTACCCTACACCTCTTCCGTAGCTGATATCAACAATGTTGGGTACTATCATTATAACATACTCTTTATTATGTGTAAAGCCTTCTTTTTTTAATTCTTTAACTATATTTCCAAACACTGTTTCTACATCAAAAGGATTATCATCTTGTGTGGCAGTACGCCCGTCGCCTGCATCTGCACCTACAATCCCGCCAACATTGCGTACTTGTATACACACTTGTCCTGTCTCTAACAATGCTTTTTTAAATAGTGCTGTGTGTCCATCGTGCCACGGTTGCCATCTCCCTAGCATTTGTGTTGTTGGTTTCTTCCAATCAAAGTGACTCATCTTTTTTATCCCATAAACGTTCGTGTACATAATACAATACGAGCTTGGCCCAAAACTCAATACTAGCTATTCCTATACCAATTGTGATACTACCGCTAACAATCCATCCTACTGTGAAAGTAGTTAATGTTCCAGTAATTCTCCATGTGATTGTTTTAGCTATTGCTTTTTTATTGTTTGTCAAGTTTTTCTTGCCATTCAATATAACGATTAACAACCTGGACTAACGCCACATGCGTATCTTCAAACCAATCTGACACATGATAGTTGCAATGTATTGGTTGTTCAAATACCTTGTTTGTATCTTCAAACCTACCTTCTTTAATAGTATCCATCCACACAGTAAAGTCAGGGGCAAATTCTTTACGTGATGCTTCTGTAGGGCATACAAAATCTGTAACAGCAATCTTGCCTGCTAGTACTACACCGTCTGACAAATGTTTCATACGAACTGCTTGGCGTACTCTTCCGGATAAACTAAAGTCCCACTGTGACATGTCGGGTCCTTCGTATTTTGTTCTTACTGCATCGGCATTAATATGCACACCACCAATTAACTCCGCAAATGGTTTTGCCAGTGTAGTTTTACCACTACCTGGAAGCCCAAATATTAATATTTTCATTATTTTCCCTCACCATATTTTTATAATATGAAAATCTGTTGCTGTTAAAAATTTAATTTCATTCCTTTGATCTTTCATATCTACAAATATAAAATGTTTTGGAGATGTTTTTATTAATTTTTTAGCAGAAAAGTGTAGATCTTTTTTAGTGTTTGATCTATCACCATTGTCGTGTACTGTGTTAATATCTGGCACAGTTATAATAAGCTCGTATTCTTCTCGCCAAAAGTTATGCCACCATCTTGCTATTCTTCCCATTTTGACCTCCTCGGTAGGCTCAGGTCTAACAGTTTTAACATTTGCACTACTTGTTTTACGTGCTAAGTTGTCTAACCAGTAATCGCTATCGTTATATCCTGTAATATATTTTTTATTTGAATCATTTTCTAATATATTTTCATGTTCAAAATCGACAGGAAAGTCCAAAAGCGTCCCAATGTGCTGCAAGTATTTACTCCCGTATAGGTGTAAGCTCTCAAAACTTAAATACACATCAGGATGAACAGTATGTTCAGTTTCTTCAACAAATTTAGGTAGTGTGACTCTTTCTCTAAGACGCTGCTGTTGGTTCTCGAGTATGCTTTTATCTCTGCTTATCAATGCAACTTTAATGTTTACATGTTGTATTGCAGTGCCAATAAATTCCATTATTAACGGAGTTTTTTCTTTACCATCATCAAAATAAGGCACACTAATACTTGTGACCCAATAATTACTTTTGCTAAAATCAAACTCTTTCAATAATAGAGGATTGCGCCAACAGTCAGCAAATGGTTCATTATCGTGCCCAACCCAGTATTCTTCTTGAAGTTGTTGCCACCCAATAACATCACTGTGCGAGCTTAGTATTTTACTCCACATGTGATTACCACTGCCTTGCGGCCCAATAACAATTAGTAAAGTTGGTTTTGTCATATACTGTAAATTGAGGTTGGTGTTGTATTAGCCAACACTTCCTCTGTTAGTTTAGTTTTAACACCAGTCATCATCATGGTTGGTCGAATACTTCTGCTGCAATTTGCCGTAGCATGTGGAATATTTTGCCAATCAAACATGTGTATATCGCCTGAACTCCAGTGACTCATGTTGTAAGTACCATATGCATAAAACTGTCCTGGTTCCCAATCAGTTAAATTAACAACAATTCTTACTACTTGACTAGGATCTTCTGGATAACGATCATACAATTTATCAATATGTAAATTAAACATTTGACCCGGTTGTTGTAAATGCAATCTAACCCATGGATCTTCAAGCCCAAAAACCTTATACATACGTTCAAAAACTGGAGGCAAGTCTTCTTTCTCAATCACATCAGTTAGCACTAAATTTTTATCAATCCCGGTGTTTTCTAAGTCAGCTTCTTCTTGATCAATCATATTACTTTGTTCATATGTACCATCTTTATTAAGATAGTGCGGTGATATTTTACGTGAGCGCCAAGTGATAGGATTAGAGGCTTCCATTAAAGTCTCTAACTCTTGTGTCCATTCACCTGAGTATTTTCCTAATTGAGTAAACCATTCTCCTGGTTGATCGTGACGAGTATAATCAAAATGATAGTCACTGTTATCTACTGTCCATTGCCAGCTGCTTGTATAAGATTCTTGTGTCATAGTACTGCTCCTAAATCTAAAATAGCATCTTTGCGATTGGGGAAATAGTCTTGTTGTGTACCACGTCGATTTAAATCAAGCGTTATACAATGCAATCCACCGTCCCAAAAATATCGATGCCTCCATGGAACTAACACTGGTTCCATGTTATGTTTCTTTAAAAATTTGTTGACTTCTTTATTATTAATGTTATTTACACAAACATGGTGTTCATCAAGTACTAATACATTGACATCAAACACTGTTTCCTCAACATATCCTACCCAATCTTTTAACCAAGTTTCAACAAATTGAGTAAATTCACTGTTATCTTCTTGTCCTGGTACCCACCATTTACCATTTACACTGTTACGTATTTTCATAAATTCAGGGATAGCATTATATGCTGCATCAGGCAAATAACACACATCCCAATTTGGGAAAGTATGTTCGTATTTTTGTATTTCAAATAAACTTAATATAACACCTGGTTTGAGTGTATGAAAACATGCATCGTTGTGTCCACCAATTGTAAGTCTATTGATTCTAAAATCTTCAAATATGTCTGTGTGTTGTTTAATATCAAAGTCGCTCACATAACTATCAATGTAAATGTCCTTGCCAACACTGGTTATACTTGGCGCACCAATACGATTGTGATTGTAGTTATCCACCAATTGATTTACATGTTGATGTAGTTGATTGATCTCTTTGGTTATAAAACTACTAGCAATAAATTTGTGTGATAAACAACTGTCTACGCCAGGCCAGTCGCTGCCTGACATTATATCATACTTTACTCTAAATGTATTTTCAAATACAGTTTGTCTATCTATGCCACCAAGTTTGCTATTGCCTCCAAAATTAATCCATTTGTGTTGTGGATTGTATGCATCCAGTGCTGTTTTTATAGCAGAGTGATCGTTTTCGTTCACATAAACTAAATCATTTCCCACAACTAACTGTTGATCTCTAGGTTGTAAAGGAGAACGTGGTATACGATTAGGTATTTGTCCATCTAAATTAACATAATTCATTATTGAATCATTGCGATCTAATTTTGGACGTATTACATCTACCCCAAAGTCCACAAGAATGTCGTGGAATGCTGCTAAATCTTCTTCAGTTTCATCAGCAATTTGACACAATGCATCACGTACTTTTACACTAACAATGTCTCTAAAAAATTCGCTAGTGTAACAAGTACCAAGCATTACATTTTGTAATGGATCCCATTTGTTCCATATATTGTACGTCATGTATATTCAAGACCTTTGTCTTTTCTTACTAAGCTATTTACAAAGATAGCAACACTAATAGTAATACACACAATAAAGATTGGATGATCAGTTGGACTAAACAATTCTAGCCATCTAATGTCAGCCCAGGCTGCTAATCCTTCTTTCCATTGTTTGTATCCATATAACTGCAATGTTCCCCAAAAGTATTCATCAATTTTAAATGCCACAACATATGCAACTAGAATAGCAGGGCGACTTACATTGTAATATTTTAAGAAACAACCAATTGCACTTAGTATAGCAAGTAATGCTAAATCTTCCCATCCACCTGTATATTGCATGTTTGCATAAACAATTACAGTTAAAATAAATGTTGCGTAAATCCAATATGGCACTTCTAATATTTTAATAATATATTTGTATAAAAATATACTTAATAATGCAACACCAATAGTACCAAAGATGTAACCTAATAATAAACTGTTTGTAAACTGTGTATCATCTAATAGGCTAGGTTGCCCAATTTCCATACCAAAATACATACAGATTGCCATGACCATAGCTGCAAATGGTGCTGCTGGAATACCAAACAAACAAGCAGGTATCATACTAGATACTTTTTGTGCATTGTTGGCTCCTTCACATCCTAGCAATCCTACTGGATTACCTTCTCCGAATGGTACTTCTTGATCTTTTTCTTTGTGTGCAGCTTTGGTTGCTCCATATGCAAGGAAATCACCAACTGCCCCTCCTACACCCGGAAGTAGTCCTGTGACGAATCCTATAGCGCCACCACGCACCATATCTCGCCAATTCTTTCTAGCATCGTTAAATCCTTGACGCATTTGTGTCCAGTACTGATCTGATATTGGTGGAGCTGCACTTTTAGCACCACGTCTAAAGCCATCTAATAATTCTGGTATGCCAAACAATCCTGATAGTAGCACAATCATACCAATGCCACTTTCTAGATATTCCCAACCAAATGCATAACGTGGATTGCCCACAACATCTTGCCCAATCATACCTAAAAACAGTCCAAATATAATTGCACAAATACTTGTAAACACATTCTTACTTGCAACAAAGCCTACACAGGCCAATGCCATCATCATGAAGCCCAAAAACTCTGGGCGTCCAAATAATACAATAATTTTTCCGTAAAATGGTAATAGTGCAAATGCAAACACAGCATACACAACACCGTTGAACGTACTGTCTGCAATTGCTATTCCCATTGCTCTAGCGGCTTGGCCTTTCTTTGCCATTGGGTAGCCGTCTATAACGCAAGCTGCTGTTGTACTTGCGCCGGGTATGCCAGTTAGGATACTTGTGTAACTATCAGCACTAGCACAACTAGCAACAATAGCAGTTAAGAAGACCAACCCCAAATAGGGGTCGGCCATAAAGTAAGTACCCATGCTGAACACTGTAATTAGGGCTGTAGTAACTCCTGCAATTGGGATAATGCCAACTAGCATTCCGTAAAGAGTACCAAGTGTTGCCCAGATCAAGTATTCAATCATAAAGTTTAACCTTTCTTAGTCTAGTAGCTGTGGTTTGTAAATTGATGGGAAGCCATATGCTTCTTGGTTCCACGTAACAGCATCTTTAAGAGCTTTCTCTGTAATCAATGATTTAAGAGTTGCCAACAATGCTGGACCGTCTTGGATCCAAGGATAAACACCTGTCTTAGCATAAATTTCTGCACTTGCAACTGGATCGTTGATCATTGCAGTTACAGCATCTTTAATTTTTGTAGTGTTTGGATTGCCTTTGTTAACCCATAATGATTTTTGAATTGCATCTCGCCAGTTACGTGTTAACCGATATGCTTGATACAAGTCACCAGCTGGACGTTCGCCCCACAATGCCTCATATACATCTTCGAACTGTGTGTTTGGAAAGTTTGGATCATCCATTTGTACTTTGTTTTCCAAGTCTAGGATGCCGTGTGTGAACCAAAGTTCGTTACCTTCGATACCTGTATAGAAACGTTTCCATGCCGCTGGTGATTCACGTGCAATATCAAATTCACCATTTTGAAAACCTAGACGCTTTTCACCGCCTGATACCCCGTTGACCCAAGTTACTCGCTCACGCCAGCATTCCAAGTATGCATCAATTGAACCGTTTGGCTGTGGTCCACATATCAACATGGCCGCTGCTGCTGCATCTGGTTCAAAACCTGATCCGCCTGCAATGGTCCAAGTTTCTGTTTTTTCGTTCTTGCCTTCTTGTTTACCAAGCACAATATCATTGTTCATTGAACCAATAAGATCATAATCGTAATAGTTATAATCAACATCGTCTAGCAAGTATGACACACCGTTACCACCGTGTGCAACCATAATTGTTTTGTCATCAAAACGTAGGCTGTTGTGAAACTTGTTAAAGCCCGGAATGTCACGTGCGCCTGGAATATGGCGTACCACTACCGGTTCACCAATAAACTGTTCCAAGTTCTTGGCAATAATTTCTCCCCATACACTAGTACCTTTACCTGGTGCTTGTGGAACAATAAGAGTGTAATCAGCAAGTGCTGCTGTTGATGACAACATTAATGCTGTTACAAAAGTAACAATTTTTTTCATTTTTTAGTCTTTCCTTTATTCTAGTTTTTATAAAGATATACGTTAATGTTATCATTAACGTAGTTTTGAACTTGCGGTGGTGCAAGTAAACCAAGGTCATTGCATAACTCTTGATTTGTAGTATATTGCATACAGTTATTGTTTGCAATAAATTTGGATAAATCTTCGTTTTGTTTTTTGATAATTGTTGCCATAGTACGAAGATTTTTGTAATATTCATGATACAAAGGATAAGTGATGTCAAAGTGTCCACACTTAACCCACCATCCTAAACATGCATCATCGGGTCTATGAATTAAAACAATAGGAACATCTAACCAAGTTTTTGACAAGTGTTCTAAATGGTTACAAAACACATGGCTTTTTACAATTGCAGTTCCTTCAAAACTTGCAAAAGGGGCAATAAATTCATCTTCTGCTTCTGTTTTGCTAAGATGATCAATATTGTCAAACCCACGTCCAAACTCCATACCAGGATCCCAGTAAGCGCCACTATGCATTAAATTACTAGTGCCACTTGCATCGTGCCAGTATTGTCGTTCGTTAGTGTGATCAGAAGTATTAATAGAGGGACTAGCATATATATTTTTACATACACTACTCCATTTTGAGCCAGGCGCGCCAGCTGCGAAAATAAATTGCATGATTGCTTCCGTGATAATTACTTGTATAAAGTACTTATAGAAATTTGTTAACAAAGGAATATTTTAGTATGAATCAAAAGATTTTAACTCTTGTGCTAGAAAATTTACAAGATAGTTTTAAATTAAAACGCTATTCATCATTATATGATGATATTACAGAAAAAACTCGAATAGAGGAACTTCCGTGGACACCTGCTAGGTTTTCTAAGTACAAAAAGAATATACATAAAACTTTAGGGTTTTATATGATAGAAACTGGAACTGTTGAAGATATTGTCAATGATTTAGATACACAGTATAGCAATCACTTTTTTAGTAAAGTTTGGGTACCTCGTAACGCAGAGTACGATTACACTGGATTTAAATTAGCTGATGTTATAAATGAAGCTAATCCAAAAAGTGTACTAGACGTTGGGTGTGGATATCATCCATATAAAGAACTTATACCCAATTTGGTTGGTATTGATCCTTACAACGATATGGCCGACTATATGGTAGACATACTGGAATATGCTGTTGAGCCAGAATCACATGACAACATCATTGCACTAGGTAGTATCAATTTCAACAGCAAAGATGATATTGAACAACGTTTTTCGCATTGTGTTAACCTACTACAGCCCGGGGGAAAATTTTATTTGCGGGCCAATCCAGGTATTCCGCATAAAACTGGCCCATGGGTAGATATATTTCCATGGAACTTTGCTGTAGCAAAAGAATTTGAAAAAAAGTACAATTTGTTTTTAGAAACATTTAAAAAAGATGCACTCGAGCGTTTATTCTTTGTCTATACCAAACTTTAAAGTATAATTAAAAGTTAAAAAATCTTCCAAGTATAGATTTTTTAAAAGTTCTAGATCATAGTCAGGTAAAGGCTGTGGTTCTGTAGAATTTGCAATAAATGTTGGTGGTCCTATAAGTTTCAAAGGCCACTTGTCATTTAATTCTTCTAACTTAACAATGTAGTCTATTTTATCTAACACCTTAAATGGAATAAAATCCATTTGTTTCCAGAAATGTTTGTTTCCACTTAGTTGTGAATATTTTTTAACAACAGGATCTTTTCTAAGTTCAAACTTACGTTCAATATATTCTAAAAAATCTTGAGGTTCCCAGCTTTTATCAAATCTTGCTTTACGTGCAGCCTTAAGCCCCTCGGGCTCGTCACGAAATTTAAACTGCCTGTATGCACTTTCAAATCTATCTTGAGGGTGTCGCACTATAGCAAAGTTAAGATGTTGATTGCGAAGTGCTTCATCTCTGTCAATACGTCTGTCTTGAATAAGACGTTTGCCTTCTTGGCCGTAACGATGTTCATAGTCAACATCTACACCAGTTGCTTCATGTATTAAATGATTAATAATAGTACTACTGGCATTTTTGTTAATTGCCCAAAAGTTTACATTAAATTCAGGCCATCTTGTTATATTAAATCTCACTGTATCCTTAGTTTCTTTTGATTTTTTTGCTTGTAGCCTTGGTGGCTTGGTTCTCAATCCTGCTGCAATATCATCTTTAATAGGCATTAGTGTTCCCACATCTTTTTATCTTTGAACTCGCCAATGATGTTGATGCTATATCTACGTTCAACGGCGTTTTTCCTTGGTGTTACACTATGTATGCTGTTAAACACATTCAAAAACATAGTAAACATATTTTGTTTATATGGTACCACATTATATGGACGATGAAACCCGTCAAGTACATTACGACCACCTTGTGGATTAAACCATTGATCGTTGTTTGTGTCTACTTCATGTACTACAAAATCTCCGCCTGTGCTTTTATCATCATGATGTTTCATATACAGTAAACCGGCGTATATTTCTTTACTATTATCCATATGCGGAACTTTTGTGGTGCTGGTTTCGCCAAGTGCTTCGTGTAACACAAACTGACAATCTGTTACTAAAGGTCCTTTACGTAACTTGCGTACTCCTACTGGGTCACTTAATAAATTTTCATAAAATTCTGCACTGTAATATTCAATAATTGGTTTTTCAAAAAGCCTTGCACATGCTCGAAAATATTCAGCACTAGTATGGTATTCAAAAAAATCTTTCCATATATTGGGAATAACTTGTTCTTGTGCGGCTTTTGAGCTTTTATATCTATAACAAATAGGTTTGCCGGTAACATAATCTATATCTTCGGCAGGCTGCTCTAGTAACAATTTGTCAGGAAAACTGTTGTGTAGTTCATTGTATAATTTATTAGGCAATGCATCTTCGACTATCACATATGGATACGGATAGTATTCCACAGTAGAAATATTTTGTATTACACTAAGATTCATTTGTTTCTACTTTCATTGAACACAGGTCGCATTAGAACTTCGGCTTGCTGGTGTGCTTTTTCTAACGGGTGCAGTGTAGTACTTATAGGATGATTATTGGATTTTGCAAAATTTAAAAACGTATCACCTGCAAAAGTCATTATGTGAGGAACAATACGCTGTTGTAAATATTTGGTACTATCGGGTGCATTCCATTGGTTGTCAAATATTAAATTATCCATACAAGTCATAATGTAACTTGAGCCTGCTGTATTCAATGCATCAATTGCAGTGTTTATGTAAGTTAAACTTGCAAACTTATCCCTTACTTCGCTGTGTAATTCTTTATAATAAGTTTTAGCTACTGTGCTTGTGTTAGTTGGGGTAAGTGTATACCAATGATCGTTTTGATCAAATTTAGTATCAGTATAATCAAATCTATCAATCCAGGTCCATCCAATAATATAAAAGTCTTGCGGATTTTTATGCACATCACGTAAAAGTTTTTCAAGTATATGTAAGTTGCCACTACCACCTCTAGCATTACACACATATTCTAATTGTGCATGTTGTGCTAATAGTGCTGGCCAAGTGTATTGACTAGGCAAGTGAGGATTATCAACGTTGTCTTGCAAGTCAGTTCCGTATATGAAACTACACCCGTAACTACGTAATGAATGCATTTTTTAAATTATACCAGCGTTTGCTTGTAAGTTGCGTAATATTCGATCTGTTTTGTAAATTTTTTTAGGAGCAATGCCTGCTGCATTACGCCATTCATTAAGTTCAATATCAATGATTTCTCTATATTCATGTGGACTATTAGGTACCTTATCGTCGTATACTTCCTTATCCCATTTGTATGATTTTTTATCGTATGTGAATGCCCAATCATCAACATTGATATCAGTTAGTGTATTCAAGTCATCTAACATGTCATTAATACGTTCACTAACCCAAGTTCGGCGTTTTAGTTCAACAAACACAAGATATTTGCCTGTGCTTATTTCTCCTGGGCTGACTTCTGAGTCTAGCACAAAATCATAGCCTTTTTCAAACCAATTTGATAAATCATCTGCGGCTTTTTTGTCCTTAACAGTAAAAGATAAAACAGTAATGTCATCATCTTCTCCCATTTTAGATACAAATTCATCTACCGTGACAACTGGATCTACCATGCCAACCATGTCTTTATAATTTAATGTTTCGTATAGTGGCTTATTAGCCAGTTTGTGCTTCAATGTTGTCATCTGCTACATACTCTTCTTGATCTAGGTCATTTTGATAGCTGCTGTCAATATCTTCAAGGTCAATAACATCACCTTCTAGTTCAATACTACCAGTGCGGATATCACTTATTAATGATTTAGGCATTACTATTTCTACAAGCCAAACTGGTTTTTTTACTAGTTTTGCTACTTTAGTACCATTTGCATAATCACTTGGATTTTCAATTTTAATTGGTATAGTAATTTTTGTTTTCTTCCATTTAACATTGATATCAAATGGTAACAATCTTTTGCCCCCTCTAGGGTCAGGCATCAAATCTTTGGGCCACATAAAGGTACAGCTAACCGAGTATCTTTCAATATCAGGACCTGCTACTAGCTCTCCCTTTTCCCAGTTTTTAAATGCGTAAATATCTAACTCATCAAGTACTCGTTCAAAGTCCATAAGTGTGAGCATACTACCTTCACTCATATAGATATCCTTGATGTTCTGTGCAACCATCCAGTAATCTGTGTCGTTCTTGAATATATTTTCGTCCATAGTATTATTTATCTTTATGCTAGGGTATGCAGATATACTGAATACGTACTATACTTATCGGCGTTTACGATTATTCTATAGTATGTTTTAAAATGTTTTGTTAGGTAGTAAATAAACATGTAGACGGTTGAAAGTTAACTCAAAGGAGAGATATTTTTGGCACGAAAAACAAATCGTAAGTTCCAATTAATACAAGATGGAAATACTACGGACATTTCCTACAAATACGTCAAACCTTCAAGAACTAAATCTATTAATCTAGTTCCAAGAAGTGTATCCCAAGAATCACTTGTACTAAGTTTATGTAATCCAAATACAGACATTACAATCGCAGTAGGTCCAGCTGGATCCGGTAAAAGTTATCTTGGAATGTTAGCGGCACTAAAATCATTTCAACAAAACGAGTGCAGTAAAATTATTATCACTAGGCCAGCAGTTGGTGTTGAGGAAGAAAAACACGGATTCTTACCCGGCGACCTAAATGCAAAAATGGAACCTTGGACAAGACCACTTACTGACATCATGAAAGAGTTTTATACTCCAGCACAAGTAAACAAGTTTATTGAGGATGAAATCATTGAGATATCACCACTTGCTTTTATGCGAGGTAGAACTTTTAAAAATTCATGGATTGTTGCTGATGAAATGCAAAACGCTACACCCAATCAAGTTAAGATGCTTTTAACACGTATTGGTGAGGGTAGTAAAATTATAATAACAGGAGACATTGAACAAACCGATAAGACAATTTCAAATAATGGATTATTAGACTTATGCAGTAGATTAGATGCAGAGCCAACACCAGGACTTGATGTATGTAGACTCGGATTAAAAGATATACAAAGACACCCAATTATTAGTAGTGTATTAAATCTTTATAGAATTTAAGTAACTTTGGTTACGTTTTTTATAATCATTTAGTAAACGATTAAAAATAGAGACATCAATTAAGCCGTCTACAAATTTTGATACATTCTCTAACACTTGATTGGTATTTGTTAAAATTAGATCTTCCCATTCAATTTCTAAATGGTCTAGGGCATTGTATACTTTTCTGTATGGTTTTAACCCAAAATTTGGTATAAAACTTGCTCCGCTGTTTTTTATATCGTCTTGTGTTATTTTTTGACGACCTAGGTGTTGAAAAGTTTGACTTGATAACTTACGATTAACTATTTCAATCATTGGGCAAGTATTAAAATTTTCACGCACAAATTGTATGTTTTGAGGATCTGGATGTAACATTACAAAATGTTTTTCGCCTGCTTGACTTTGATTTTCGTTAAACATTCTGTACCTATCAAGTACTTCATTTACTTTAATAACACTATCACCACCATACATGCTTCGACCAATAGCATCAGTATATTTAAATCTTGCTCCTTCCCAGTGATTTTCTCCAACTGCAAAGTTATCTAAACTCTGTGACAAAGCCCAAGTGATAAATTCTCCACTTAGGCCACTGCCATACATTAATAATACTGTGTTGTTAACCAGGGGTTTGGGTAATAACGTCAACTATGTCGCTCCAGCTATCGCACCGAATAATATCTGTTTTGTTTTCATTACAGCTAAGATTATGATCGTGTGTAATTAAAATACTTTTTAAACCAGCTCGTACACCACACAACGCATTTTCAGTTTTATCTTCTAACCAATACATGCCAGTGTTTTTGTATTCAGCTAGTGCATCATCTTTATCGGCACCAGTATCCAAACACACAACATCAAGAAAAACATCTTTACCAAATATATTTTTTAAGTTGCTAATCCGTAGCATTTTTGCTTTGGCATCTAAACTTAAACTGGTAATAACTATAAACTGGTAACCAGCCTCAACTAGTTTAGCAACTCCGCTCCGTGCGTCCCGTAGTGCAGGCAAAAAGCCCATCCATGCACTTTCATTGAAAATCTTAACTAATCGTTTGGATTCTTCTTTAGGTACATTGTATGCAACACTCATGTTGTATGCGGCTGGATCAACTAACGTATACCCTTGTTGTTGCATCCAATCTTTAAACTGTGTTTCCCAATCAAGTAAGACACCGTCGCAGTCTGTTAATATTACTTTATTCATTTTCTAACTCTTTTTCTTACTTACAAATTAATATAACACAGTTTTTAAGTTGTGTCAACCTCTTTTTTGATAATATCTACTTGATAACCGTATGCCCAATGGCCATTGTCTAAATCAAATACGCAACGATCTTTGTATAGTGCGTATACCTGCTTTACTTCAATGCCATATTTTTCATATTTGTTTTCACACAATTCAATACCTATAATCTTGGCAACACCGTGCCGACTAACAACTTCATCACCAATTTGCATAAGATTATGTGCGTTACAAAATTTCTTAGCCCAACCCAATGGATTATAATTAGTTGGCATTATTGATCTCCTGGCACAACATCAGCTTTAAGGTTATCAAACAGCTCTTCAGGAATGACATGAAATCCTCGTCGAGCAGCACAATATTCTCTGTATGTTTCAAAATCAAAAATAGTTGTGCTTTTACGTTTTGTAGACGCAATGAGATTGTCAAGTTGCTCAATCGGATTCATTATACAGTCTCCTCATCAAGTTTTTCAAAACCAAACATTGCAACTTCGTAAGTTACACCATCAATTATCATTCGATCTCCCATTGAAGTTGATCGTAGTCCCATTCCATTATGCAATGGAGCGACTCGAGTAACATTTGGATTAAAATCACCGTTCTCAGAACCGTCTTCGAATACTTGCTCATCGCGGCTCCAACTACCCATTACATTGTTAGTCCAACGATAAGCATACTCAAGTGCTGCATCTATATCACTTTGAGGTGCTTTAACTGTTGCAACTGTAATTGGGTTATTACGCTCACTAAACGCACTGTGGATAACTTGTACTAGCATGTGTTGCTCCTAATTTCTAACTTTATATATATAGTATAGACTATAAAGCTCAAATGGTCAACCTTTTCCTGGCCAGCTAAGTCATTGATTAATAAGGAATTAGAAAAAAAGTTTAACTTTTTTTGTTTTTTACATGCTTTGTACGGGTAATAAATGCCCCTTCTGGGCTGTTTATTGCACTAATAAGCTCGTCCCATTGTGACGGTGCAATAGCAATAGATATCATTCGATCTATATCAGGATCATATTGCCTAAAGTAAACAATATCATCAAATGCATTTACAATTAAATCTTCGTGTCTGGCATAATCATCTAATATTGTAATGCTAACTTCATCATAATCATATTCAATAGTGTACATTACAAATTACTTAATTCAATAAGGGTTGCACTTAAATTAATTTCTGGGTCAGCAACAAAACTATGATTTACTAGTCCTTGTCTAATAACAACAATAGCTTGATCCTGTACTGTTTCGTCAGCACTCCATATATCTAAATGATCATACATCCAACGAAATACATCTTCCATTTCTTCAGGACGGGCACTGCTACAGATCAACGTTCTTGCTTCACGTATTTTACCTGCTTTGAACAATTCAACCGCACCAAGTTTCCATTCTTTGGTTGCACCACCTTCGTCACCTTTTTGTGCTGTTAATGACCCAGCTGTGCTGTTCATTTGACACATGTTGATGCATTTGCGTAAATCGGGATATGTTGCCTTTACATAATTATCCAATGTGTCAAGGTCAAGTTCTACACCTTCTTCAATTAGTATTGTTGCAATCCTGGCAGTAAATTCAGTTTGATCTACTCTTTCAATATGAAAGCCTTGACATCTCGAATGTAATGCTGGAATAACTCTATTGGGATAGTTACAAGTTAATATAAATCTAGCACTTGCATGATATGTTTCCATAACACCACGCAATGCAGCTTGCCCATTTGGTGATATATAGTCAGCCTCATCAAGTAGTACAATCTTAAAGTCACCAAATGGCATTGTTTGCACAAAGCCTGTGATCTTATCACGGATAGTGTCAATGCTGTTTTCTCTACTAGCATTAATTTCTAATACATCGTATTCGTCAATATCAAGCGTATTAATTAATATTTTTGCTAGTGTAGTTTTGCCAACCCCAGGAGCACCACTAAACAATAAATGTGGAATAGTACCGCTGTCTATCCAAGTTTGTACTTGTGCTTTTTGTTCGTTGTCACGAAACACATACCCGTCAACAGTCGTCGGACGATACTTTTCTGTCCATAACTCTTTCATTTTTGCTCCTATCTAATCTCACATATGTAAGTTAAAGTATAGCAGATATAAATTAATTTGTCAACTATTATTTTTGAGTAATGCTTATTGCTGTGCTGAGTGTATCATCATCTGGACGTGTAGCAGACTTAGCAAGTATATCATTTGGATCTACACGCCGAATGGTTACAACTTCTTTGTTTATCTCAATATCAACTCCACGTGTCCAACGTCCATGACTTACCAAGATATAATTACCAATATCAATATTGTTACTAGACTCAGGTCCTTTAGCAAACACACAGCCCCATCTAGGGCGAATACCGTGTGATTTACCGTCATCATTTAGTAGTACAATTCCACTACTAAGAGCTCGTTCACCAAACTCCATATCTACAACTAATATTGTATCACCAATTGCAGTGAGAGCATCAATTGCTACTACACTGTGAGCTTTTGTTCCGGCCATTTAGATTCGTTTAACTCCAGTTGATGCACTTGGATCTGCTACTTTTTCTTGCTTAACCGATTGTGACTTTGCAATAGCTGCTGCAAGTCCTGTGGGTTTACTTTCTTTGACTTTATTTTCTTCTTTTTTCTCAGCAAGAGGCGGACGTTCATCGGGGCTTACTTGCTCTATTTCTTCTTCAATACTAACAGGTACTACAGTATCTGGTACTGCCGCTTCCATTGCTGTTTGCTGTGCTGAACTACTGTAAATAGTATCATCACTTACATTTGTAACTTGTACATTGTATTGATTGCGAACTTGTTGATTGCGAGTTTGAATACTTTCGTTGTATGAATTTACTAGATCACCACGGGCATTTACACCCATGTTACCTACTGCTCGAACTTTTTCGTTTTTAAGCATTATTTCGCCTAAATCAATTCTACGCCCATGTGCTGTTCTATAAACTTTTGACATTATGTTCTCCTATTAACGTGCGTTACAATGTATTTAACGTAGAAATTCCTGTACGTCTAAATCGTAGTACATACTATTAATACGATGCACTCCTATTAGATATAATACAAAACTTGCAACACTACTTCCACGCCCTATACCCCAAACAATATTATTTTCACGCATATGGTCTACCAAATAAACCATAAATTTTAATATATCAAACATATCACGCTCTTGGAACAACAAAAGTTCTTCACCGACTCGTTGCAATTCAGCATCATTACTGCACAACCCAAGTATGTGTTGCGGCAGGTCTAAATTTTGATATTTTTCTGGCATAAACCACTGACTTTGATTTTGTCGATCAAACTCCTGTACTGATATATTGTCTGTTTGTGGTGATTTCCAAGTTGTTATACTAGACGTATCTGGAAATAATACTTGTAATTTTTTTAAATCTATTGTTTGATCAATTCGTATATTAACAAGATCATCAATGCTGACTCCACTGAGTAGTGTGTCATTTATATCAATATCGTTGAATACTATTTCGCCAAACTTATTTTGATTCATCATGATATATCAATATAGCTGCCAAGATCACGTCCATCTTCGCCTGCTTCTTCCCTAGCAAGTTGTTCATACATCTCAGATAATTTACGTTTGTATGTTTCAAGGGCCATTTGAATTTGGTGTGCCAGGTGAGCATTGCCCAAACGATAAGCACTGTTTAACTTTTTTTGCAATTCGTTGGTTTTTTCTTGCACTTCTGCAATTGTCAGATTAGAATCTATGAATACTAAAGGATGTTCCATAGTAATATATTACAGCAAAAAGCTGTCCTTGTCAAGCAAAAACTGCGCCGTTGTTTCCTGTAGCAAACCATTTGCTATTGATATACATCAGTGTGCATGCTTCACCAATATTAGCAAATGTTATTGTACCTGTGCCCGTAGCTTTCCATCCAGCATTGGTTACAGTAATAACCATATCTCCAGTATCACCGTACATGGCAAATGTTTTTATTTGGCCTTCACTGCCTGCAGCTAATGTGGCTGTTTCTGCTGCAGCTGTTGTAAAGTAACTGGTTGTTACTGTAAGGCTTGCTGCTCCTGTGTCTGCTAAATCTTCAGCACTAGGGAGATATATTGGGTCTGCATTGCGATTTAAATCAAATATACTAACAGTTGTACCAGCATCATTTGTTTCAAATTCATATTCATATGTGCCAGTTTTATTAAAGGTAATAACATTAGAAGAATAACCTTGCAGATTATCAACTCCTACTGTAACTGCGGCTGGCAATGTTAATGTGTAAGTTGTGTTGGTGACTGTTATTTGTAGTCGTATTCGAGCTGTTGATCCAGTAGCTGGAAAGTTACTAAATGATATCGTTACACTTCCGCCAGTTGTTATAGTATAATAAGAACTTTGTGCAAAGTTTAATGTACCGGTTGTAGTAGTCCCTAACGCTACACGAGGCTCACTCATTGCAAATAAACTGCCATTACTAATAGAGTTAAGATTCATGTTATTGTTTAGCGTTGTTCCCGTCAGTGCTGCTTTAAGCACTGCCTTGCTTTGCAAATCATCAATTTCATCACTCGCATATGTAAAGTTAGTTTTTATATTCGTAAAGTTATCACGGAAACCTTGCGAATCATTGTCTTGCCCTGCTACAGGGTAAGCGCCGTTGATGTTATTTGGGTTAATATTACTGGTCATTTTTTTATCCTAATATGTTCGTTTTCGGGAATACAAGATATTTATCATGTATATCTGTACCGGTCCACGTATCTGCAGGGCTAGAGAACACGGTGCTATTGCCATCAAAAATGGTAGCTGTAGTTGGTTCTTCTGGTATTAAAGACCAATTAATCCTTGTCAAGCCCTCACTTGGTACTGGTGGAATGTACAATTGTGTATTATTAAATCGTGTACCACTTGTTACTAGTACATAATCATACGTGGTAATGTTTTTTACTTGTGTTAATGTTACAATATTATCATCTGCAACTGATACTCTATAGGTATCTAATCGTTGTGTGTCAGTAAGAATTGTACTTTGATCAAAAGATCCATTGTCATAGCCAGTTGGGCTACCACCATCGTATAGTACTTCAAATTTAGTAAATCCTTGGTCTGGCGTTAGGTCACTAAAACCTTCTTGTCTTTGGAATATTATAATACTTCCATTAATTTCTGCTTTGGTGGTTGCCCCATCTAATCCACCACGGGCTGCAATATAATCAAGTGTTTTATACTGCACATCAACATAAGGCAATACTGTTGCATATGTTACTTCACCACGATCCAGTAACTGGCTTGGTCTATCAAGTTCATCAAAAGTTGTAACTAATGGTGGAGATGGGATCCATTCTTGTTTACTAGTGTTCCAATTAAAACTTTGTCCTAAATCTAAGTTATATCGATCTACTTCAAAGTCTATTTGATTTAAATTTAGTGTGGTGTCTTGATTTAAAAAGTATTTTATTTCGTCAGCTTTACCAGGTTCAACATATGCAAGTATCCAAGCCGGGGTAAATCCTAATACACTTCCATCTTCCTGTGTACTTGTCATCCAATCAGGTAATTGTTTACTAACTTGCCCAACTTGAGTAATAACTTGTTCTCTCATGTTAAACAAACTGTTTGGGTATACAGTTGATACTATTTGAGAAGTACGTGGTTCTGGAAAGTCTCCACCAGTTAATTCTGCAACTAAATTATCATAATGATCGTTTGGATTGTATAGATTGTCAGCACTTGTCAATATCAGTGGTGGAATTGGTTTAGGAATTGGTTTAGGAAACACACAATCTACACCGTTATTTTTATTGTTGTAAGGATCAAACGGATGTTGTAGTGCATATGCATACGCACAACAAATTTGATGATTTTCGCCAACATCAGGTTTCCCCTCATCATTTAAATATTCAGCTTCGTATTGTACATGAACACCAACATTTGCGTATCCAAATTTAGGCCCAGGTACAGTTGGAATGCCGTCGTACTTGTTGGTAAGTCTTTGAAAACTATCACCTAACTTATTACCTGACTTGTCTTCAAGTGCGTTAAACCATAGTCCAAAATTAGGATTACCCGGTAGTGGTCCAGCACTTGGGTATGATTCAATAACATCAAATTTATCTAAGTACTGTGCAAACATAGTAGTCCACACTGTCATAACACCACCTAAACTGTGTCCACCTAATCGTAATTTCTTTTTAGTAGTATTGTTTAACGCCTGGGTAATAGATATTCCTTGTGCAACGTCTCTAATATTTGGAAAAATTCGATCAGTAAAAGGATCCATTCCCAATCCAAGGCTTGCTCTATTAAATCCACTATGAACAAGACCTTTACCAAATCCTCCAATTGGATTAGCACTTGGTAATGCCAATGCGTCTAGTCTACTATCATTTAGGTTTAATGTTCCGCGGCACACCAAGTATGCATATTCGCCCTCTTCAACTAAAAATGCAAACGGAGCACAATTTACTACACCATCTAAGTTATAACAACTCCAGATAATATTTCCATTTTCACCACCTAGTGCAGCTATTTGATCCTTAAATCTTGCATATCTTTCTGGTTCACCTTTATATATATCACAACTGTTTTCGGGTTTCCAGTTAAAAGGCTCACCAGCTTTACTACCACCTGGGGCAGCAGGATCACCTGGTTGTAAATCATCTGCCCATTGCCTTGCCATTTGGCTGCCAATGTTTGTAAGCATATTTAAATCTTTAGCAGCGTCAAACCAAGCGGTAGTCTGTTTAGACAATGGCAATGGTTTTACTTCTGGATTGGGATCAAATGCATCCCAGCTATTTTTTGCAGATGTAAGTGACCCATCAACTGTAACACTATACGGTAGTTTAACACTTTTGCTTACACTGACACCTTTGTTGTTGACCAAGTTGTCAACTATATTAGCATATACTACTTCATACTTAGGATTGCCATTTGCATCCAATGCTCTAGCAGTTTTAATCTCTCCAAGCGTAAGATTTTTTCGATAGTGATTTAGATTTAAACTTTCAACATATTTTTTATAGGTAGTTGGAGTTAGTCCATATGCATGTGCATAAGATAAATTGCTTGATATTCCAAAATTTGGATCATCAGGTCGATACAATGAATTATATGGAATTAAATCTTGATTTTGTAGAATATCTGTTATCTTCTCTCTATCAGTGTCATTTGGCATTGCTTTTATATACAATGCATTATACGGACTTTGATATTCTCTTGTTACAGTTATTGTAAAAATTCTGTTAACACTAACACTGTTGACTTGGTCAATCTCGCTCATTTTTGCTGTTGCTTCAGCTCCAGTTCCGCCACCTCCAGTTATAGTAATTTGAGGGGGAGTTGTATATCCTCTGCCTGGGTTACCAACTGCAATTGATGTAATCACTCCATCAACTATTGTAGCCAATCCAGCAGTTGCTGGCGTTGCAACTTCGCTATCTGGTGGAGAAGATATTGTAATAATTGGTTGGGTTGTGTAACCACTGCCGCCGTTTGACATTGTAATTACTTGTATTTTTAATCCAAGTTCTTGAGTTTGTGGACTGTATGCATTTACTGTAAATGTAAACTTTAAATCAAATGTTGTTACTGGAACATCTAACCGTGTGTCTCGAGTTACATCAAATGTAGTTGTGCCGCTGTCTAAAGCAAATGTGTTAAAGCTAACTCGTCCTGTAATAATTCCTGTTTCTTGTAATTCTAATCCTTGCGGTAATTTACTATCACTGCCGCTTGGAATTTTGTATTGTAACGCTTTTCCGCCAGTGTTAATTGCTTGCACATATTTTTCACTGATTGCTCCATTATCAATTGTTCCTAAATTAGCAGGAGTTAACCATTTAACTTCAGTGTCAATATTCCCAACAATTGTAATAGTAAAAAATGCAGGTGGGCTGATAAATGTAATGTTGTTTGCTTTGTAAACTTGTACTGAAAATCTATAAGTGGTTTCAGTTGCACCTTGGTCGGGTATGTATCCATAAAACCAACCAGTTTCATCATCAATTAGTAAGCCAGGCGGCAAACTAAAGTCGCCTTTGTCAAATCCAATTCCATCTTCGTCGTATAAACTGCCAGTGGCGTCATATCCAATACCATTCCCAGTACTAATGCTATACTCAACTGTGTCTCCATCAAAGTCAATACTGGTAAACTGAAAAGCAAAATAATTATCTGCTCTTACCTTTCCTAAATCACCCGGCGGTGTTAGTAGTATTGGTGTGCGAGTTGGGCTTGCATCTGCTGTAATCACAGTACTGTCTGCTGTAAATTCAATTGTATCAGCACTCATGTCTTCTTGATTAATTACTTGAATACTGAAACTTCTAATGTCTTGATCTTTGCCATCACTTATTTTTAATACAAACGTATATAGAGTTGTTTCACCTGGTGTAATAATACCACTAATTAATCCACTTGAACTTAATGTTAAGCCAGGAGGCAAAGTACCACTTAGTAGGGTAACAACTACTGTGTCTGTTGTATCAGTGTCAGATGTTTCAATTTGAAAACTTATCTGTTTAGCATCAAAACTTGTAGTTAATAATCCTGCAGGTGTTACAAACTGTGGAACATCCTGGCCACTTACAGTTAAGTTAAATGTTCTATCATTAATTCGATTGGTCGTAACACCATCTGGTTTTTTAGTAAACGCACGTATTGTAAATGTGCTGGTTATATCTCGGCTTACTTCAGTAGGAACACCTTGAATATATTCTACACTTTTAGGAGTGCCTTCAATTATGCCAGTGTCCGTAACTTGAATACCTTGTGGGAACCGTCCTGCAATTAGAGAATAATATACAGTTGATGCATCAGACACAGTTGTTTCAAGAGGTATTTGGTAAAATTCCCCTTCGGCAATAGTGCCTAAACTGCCTGCTAATGTTACCCACTGTGGTTGTGCCATTTAGAATGTGCTTCCTGATAATACTTTCCATATTTCACTACTACCATCGTAGTCTTGAAAACAATAATAAAATTTACTAAAATCTGCTTTTGTTGGATCAGTTTGTACTGCTATCATCCCAGCAACATCACCAGTGCTACCTGTATTTATAGTAGGTGCAGGTTGTAAACGACTGTATAACTCGTTAAAATTTTCATTTGTTTTGGTATAAGAAACACGAATACTGTCTCCTTGCCCGTCATTTGGTTCAGCACCTATGTTAATTGTTTGTTGAGTCATTTTAATCTCCGCCTAAATATTTATGTACTAGAAAGTTGACAATGCCGCACGTTTCCAAGTGTTTGTCGCTGTACAAACATAAACATAGTCAGCATCTACAGCAATTTGTCCTGCTGTTCCTGGACTAGTACTAGTTACTGTTTGTGGTGTTGTGGTAACATTACCTGTTGTTAACGCTGTAAGTGTTGCTGTACTGTTGATGCCATCAACTAACAATGAACTGTCATCAGCAAATACACTTCCAGTTAGATCACCGTCAAAAGTACCAGTATGAGATCCTGCTATAGTCCCACCAGTTATTGTTGTGGCAGTAATAGCTGTAGCTGCAAGTGTAGGAGTGTTTACAGTAGTAATATGAGCACTGTTGTAGTAAGCTGTACTACTTCCTAATGTGTATACATTACTTGTTGAAGGTAACACATTGGTTGTTATTACACTTCCTATTCCGTTGGGAGCAAGTGTTATATTACCATTTGTGCTGGTTGCTGTTATTGTAGTTCCGCTAATTTTGATATTGGTATCAACTGGACCATATGCCCAGATTGCATCAAAATTATCATCTGCCTTTATAAAGGCACTGCGTAAAGGATCACCAGTGCCATCATTGGCTACTGCGCCTGTGTTAATTACCTGTTGCGTCATTAAATACTCCCAGCACTGTTCTTATTCTTATATTTACCGCATTATGCATATTACTGTACAGGTTGTCTGCGTATTGCAATCGCAGTTGAAGGTATGTATAAGTCGTACTTTACTTGTTTTGATTGGTTTCCGCCAAGTATTACCCAGCTATTGCTTTTGGTAGTACTTACATAAAAACCCACATGCCCATTCCATGGCATTGGTCCTCTAGGAAACACAACAAGATCTCCTGGTTGTATATCTGTTTTGCTAACTTTTTCTCCCCAGTTTAAAAAACTACGTGCCATTAAAGGATTATCACTTACACTTTTGCTACCCAGAATACCTTGTTCTGCTAGCACTGCATTTACAAACGCTGCACACCATTCAGTTTTAACTGGGTCTATTCCTGTGAATGTTTTTAATTCTTGTCTATGTGTGTATTCGTTGTAACCAAAATACTGTTCGGCAACCACAAGATTAGAATTAATTTTTGGTGAGCAACTTGTTAGCACACATATAGTTGATAAAATGAAAAATTTGATGTGCATGATTTATTTTGGACAAAAACTTGCACCGCATCCGCACGTACTTGCTACTCCTGGGTTGTTTATTTTTAACTGGGCACCCATAATATCTTCTTCCCAAGCTACTGTGCTTTCCCCTAAAAATGCATAACTCATAGTATCAACAATAATAGTAATATTATCAAATTCAAATAATTTATCGTCATCATATGTTTGCTCAACAAACTGAAACCCATATTGAAATCCACTACATCCACCACCGTCGACGTATATTCTGAAGTATGGAAATCCAGGTTCTTTTAGTTCGCTGAGTTTTTTAACTGCACTTTCTTCAATAAGCAATATTAGAGTCTTTCGTTAATTACGTTCCAGTCAATTATTTTGAAAATATTATCTACATATTTTCCTTTATCTTGCTGGTAATCCAGTGCCCAACTGTGTTCCCACATATCAACTAACATGGCAATATCAGTACGCACGGCGTGGTTTTTAATAGTTTTAATAGTACCATTTGTGCTAAGATAAGCCCAACCACTTCCCATTATACTTGTTGCAGCTTCTTTAAACGCTTGTTTAAAATCTTCGTAATCTTCAAAGTTTGCTTGAATTAATTCAAGCACTGCACCTTTGGGTCGATTGGCAGCATTAGCACCGGCCGGCGCTTTAAATTGTGGCCAAAATTTGTTGTGCAAATAGCTTCCCGCACGATTAAAATCTTTGTTGCCTTTGCCTGTGTTGTAGTTTTTAGCATATGCTTTGGTTAGATTTTCGTAATGATAATCAATTGTAGCTTGGCTCATGCTTGGAGCAAGGGCGTTTGTTGCATATGGAAGTGGGGTTGTTTCTAATTTAGCAGGCCGAGTGCTTGCTTCAATTAAATCTATAACTTGTCTCATGTATGCCAACTAACCTCTCCTACTGTTATTAAGTATTTAGTGTCGTTGGACGATACGACCTTTACTTAAATCGTATGCACTTATTTCAATAGTAACCGTATCTCCTAGTAGTACACGTATATTATTCTTTCTCATACGTCCACTAACATGGCCTAGTATTTCAACGTTATTGGATTCAAGTTTTATTTTGAATTTGGCACTGGGCAGAACTTCTACCACAGTGCCTTGCATTTTAATATAATCGTCTGCTTTACTCATTTACGCCTAAATTGAGATTGTAGTTTACACTTTTTAAGCGATCCCATCGAAAACTTCTCCACCCCTTAGCTTCTATATCAAACACTGACATAACGTCAGGGTTATTCTTTTTTGTTTTAGCAGGTTTATCTGGATCAACCTCAACAACAGGAAGTACAGCTTCATTGAGTGTGCATTTCATTACTCGTTTGGTGCCATCAGCTTTATCAAATGTAACTTCTACAGTGTTTTTACGCAATGCTTCACGCAAAAACTGTTGCATTGTTTCCATTTCAGCGTTGTCTAAGCTGTCAAAAGATTGTTGATTTTCAATTTTCATCATTGTTTTCCTTGTACTATATTTATCGTCTCATGCTTGCGATTTCTTTCGCTTGCTCTTTTTGGTCAGCAAACACAGGAACCATATTGCTCTTGTGCATTGTTGCTATGCCCAGCAGTTGTCTTTCACCGCTGTACACATTACTTTCTTTAGCCGCACCTGTTCCAACTCCATCGCCAAGGCTTGGAATGTGAGGAGTTTCTCTGCGCCAACCTTGTGTGTCAGCAGGTACATACGGTTTAGATTTAGTAGCTTTTGGCTTGTATTTTCCTCGTACATACAAGTCAAAATCTTCTAGTGTCATTTGTTGTGAATGACAGCCTATACGCTTCATACTTTTATTGTACTCGCGATGACGCTGTTCAAATTCTGCTTGTTGTTTTTTAGTACGTTTGGTTGCTTTACGCTTGCGATAATTGGTTGTGGTCATGTAAGGACCAACTAAATGCATAGTCATAATTAATCTCCACGATTGAGACGGAATAAAATACCTTCGTTTTTGGCAATCCATTCTCTGCATAGTCTAGAGTTATGCTCAGACTCGTTAAGTCTTTCTTCGAGCATAACTACTTTCTTATACAATGTCTTAATAAGTTCTCTGTCAGAGATGCCAAATGCTCGTGCTTCGTCATCACTTACTGTCATATTTGATAATTTATGCACTTTCAACCTCTTTAGTTTATGTTAATGTAACACTATTATAACACAAGTCTAGAAAATTGTCAACTGTTAACGTTCAAGTAAATGAAGTTTTTCTGTTATAGTTGAATATTCTTCCGCATCAGGGTCAGGATCTTCTTGTGCATCTATCACTTCCCATTCCTGGCTGAGTTCAGCATTTAATTCTGTAAAATGCAACATTTCTTCAGGCAAATCGTATTCTGCATATATTGCATCAACTGGACATTCAGGTACACATACACCGCAGTCAATACATTCAATAGGATCAATAACCAAAAAGTTTGGACCTGCTTTAAAACAATCCACCGGGCATACTTCAACACAATCAGTGTATCGGCATTTAATACATGCTTCAGTAACAACGTATGTCATATACTATTGCGGATTTTCTTTGGAATTTTACACACTGGAATTGGATTCATTTTGTGCAAGTTTGGTTTTCTCAGCAATGCATACTTTTCTAATGCAGCTGTATCAGAGATTTCTTTTACATTTGGCATGCCTTCATTGACTTGCATTGCATATTCCAATTGCTCATAGCTCATACCAATTTGTTCTTGGTCGGTCCTGCCATCATCCCAAAGTCCATCAGTTGGTTCGGCATCAATAATATCTTGTAGTATGCCCATACTGCGTCCCATATCCCATACTTCGGTTTTGTAACAGTCAGCAATAGGTGAAATATCAACGCCACCATCACCATATTTGGTGTAGAAACCAATACCAAAGTCTTCAACTTTATTTCCTGTGCCTACAACTAATGCATTTTGTGTTTGTGAAATTTGATACAATGTTGTCATTCTTAATCGACTGCGACTGTTGGCCAAAGCTAATGTATTTTCAATATAAAATAATTTTTTAAATTCATCAAATACTGCATCAAGATTGTATATTTGATGTGATACATTATCGTATCTATCTGTTAACCATTTAGCATGTGCCATACTTAAATCGTTTTGTTCTATCTTTTGTTTGATGGGCATTGTAATAACTGTTGTAGGTTTTCCAGTACTTGCACATAATGTACTTACAACACTGCTATCAATTCCTCCACTAATACCAACTACAAAACCATTCATACTAGAGTCATTGGCATAATCGTCAATCCACTCTGCTATAAATTTTGCTGTATTATTCATCTGATAACTTTTTCCACATTTGATTTTTGTTGTTAATAGTGGCTTCAAGTTCACGGTATTTGTCACCAATCCTACGAAGTTCTTCCCAATCATCTTCAAGCTCTTTATTGACTTCTAAAATGTTTAGTCGTTTCTCAATTTTTGAAATTTGATCACTAAGCCGGTTGTATGTAATATACGGACTCTCGGTTGTAATATTACTAGTCCAGTCTGTAACAGAATCTCCGGTTATTGTATAAGGACTTACGGTTGATGAATCAATTGTAATTGTATCATCAAGTGTGAAAGTATCCCCAGCCATTGTAATGCTAGGGATACTTATAGTGGTATCATAATCACTCATGATATCACCTACTTTTGAATTGCTTCTTTTTCTTCAAGAATTTCTTTACGCCGTGTTTTAATTGCATGCGTAATTTCTTGAAGAGCTTTACGAGCTCTTGCAGCTGAAGCTTTAACACCTTTTTCACGTAGTTTGGTGTTTTCAGCAACATATGTTTCAAACGCTTCAACAAGCGCCGTGTGTGTATCTTGTGACATTAGTTTCTCCTATTGTATCACTGTCCCAGGTGGGATTTCAATGTTTGTTAATTCTTCAGATTCTTCTTCAAGAATTAAGTATTCGGCTAGATACTTTTCAAAATCTACATCTAGCTCAAAATAGTCGTCAGCATGTGTCTGACTACTTTCGTGTGTACAACCAAGCAACTCTAGTATTGGTGCTACAGGAATTTTACGATGACCGTGATTCCACATAACTGCACAAATCTCTATCATTACTCGGCGCACATGTTCTTCCAATTCAATATCATTTGCAAATTGACTCATAATATTAATTATGCAGGTTCTACCACTTTATTAATATTTTCCTCGGTGTTGATACCATAACTAGGCATTCCAACTGTACCAGTACTCATTAAACTACGAGTTGCTATTGACCTACTATGCCGAATTGTTTCTTCCAGCCGAGTGTCAATATGGTATTGAGCATCAGGATCATCATATACCGATGTTAATTTCAAATGACGCATTGCTTCAATTTTATTCATTGGACTCGGTAACTCAATTAAGTTAACATCAGTACATCCATGTGCAAAAAGAATTTTTAATCGGCTTACCATATCATTGGCAAAGCGGACTTTTAGTGATCCATCTTTGTTCCTGGCAGTACCAGCAATAGTAAAAGTTTTGTTTAAGTTAGTCATAGTTTTCTCCAAATAAATTTACGGGCTAGTTTGCCCAATGATTGTAACACGATTTAACCGAGATAAATCTTTATCATGTGACTTAATTGTTCCTTTAACAGTATATGTCTTTTTTAATTCAAGACGATCTTTGTAAGGGAACAACACACGACCTTCATTATCTGCAATTGCTTCAATGTAATAAGTGCCCCAGTTTTCACTGTAGATACACTTGTGAGGTACAATAGTAATTGTAGGGCGTTCTCCAACTTCGTACCGGTTCTTTAAAGAAGCTAGCCCTTCAAGAGCTGTGCCTGCAATATAGTTTGGTACTTGACTGCAAATTAATCCTAAATGCTGTCTTGTATCAGAAGGAGTAAAGTCCTCAATGCTCAGCACATTACTAATACTAGAATCAAAACTGGTTAAGTTATTGGAAAATGTTTTAAACATAATACTTTTACCAAACCATTCTCGAGCTAATTTTCCATTAGCAATGTCTGCATCATTGTATAAGTTATCCTGTAAAGCCTTCATAGCTGTAGCTTTACTAGCTATAACAGCAGGCGTTCCTCCCCAAGCATCAACTGAACGTTTGATATACTTGCCTTTGTTTATGCGAGTAGCGTAACTTGCACTTGCCCAAACTTGATCTGCATTCCAAACATGTTCATCTAACATCTTAGGGTTCCTCTACATTTCTAACTTACAATATAAAGTATACAACATCTTTATCAAAAGGTCAACCTTTTTCACGGAAAGGGCGTAACTAAATGCTACGCCCTTTGCTATTCTTAAGACTCAGTTGTATTAAACACCCGAGCACGTGATCCGTCCATTGACCGAGCAGACACAGTATACTTTGACTTGCCAGAAGTAGCAACATCAACGTTAACCTTAAGTCCTGCTTTACGGAATTCGCTCATACGAGCTGGAAGGTTTTTAATACCAAACCGTGCGTTAGCATCAGCCGCTGTTAGCGACTTGCCTGTACCTCGTAGATACTTCTCAAGGAACACAGTTTGATTTTCTTTAAGTTTAGTAAAAGCCATAGTTTTCTCCAAATTATTTAAAATGTATATACTGATTTAATGCAGCATATTGTTAAAGTATATAACAGTTTTTAGGGTCTGTCAACCTTTATTTGGCAAAAATCTGCCAAATTCCTTAATTTTTTATAAAATAGTCATAATGTGTACCTAAATTCCATGTTTCCATGTCAATTTTGGTATTATCATGTGTTTGCACCTGAATATCTAGATCAGCGTATCGATTCCAAAAATTCCAAATATCAGGTGTTTTACTAGCTAGTCCTATCTCTGCTAGCAATTTATGTTTATCCCTGTGTAAAATACACGTAGGTGGATTCATAGCTTGCTCAATTGAGATACGCCTAAATAATAGTAAATCTCGGACAACAGCAGCTGGTAAAACATGCTCAAAGTCTGTAATATCATCGTGTTTGAGCCCTAACTGTCTATAATGTGCTCCAATACGATCTTTAACACAATATCCGTGATATCGACGTAATAAAAAATCAATATTATCTCGTATTAATCTTGCACGTTGATTAGTTTCAGTTATGTCATCGTATTCGTCTAATGCGTCATCAATCCTCTTGTGAATATACTGTTCGGTTTGCACATAACTTTCGCCATTGCGTACCACTCGTCCGTGATTGATACGATTAAACGTACTAACGCTTTCTTGAAGTGTTTGCTCCATTAGAACAGATCTTCTTCGTCTGGACGAAAACTAGTACCAATATTAAGACGAGGCAATTGTATTGGATCACCATTATCATCGTACCAACCTTTTTTCAATTGGTAATAAAAGAAAGTACCACCTTGTATCCAATCTTTGTTCATACGTGCTCGTTCAGGTCGTAAACTTTCTTCTACATTTTCATAATAGCGTTCCCACCAATTTCGATACGATATTTCAAGTTGAGCCCAAAAAGGTCCTGCTTCATCAAAATCAGCACCAAATGTCATTGTGCAATAGTCTGCTAAACTTTTTAATTCATTATCTGTATACTTGACATCACCTGCTTCTGCCATACGCAAGAAACCTAATATAATAGGAGCTTCTTTTGTATTAATAGCACGTTCTTGAAAACTTAACACTTGTTCAGCATATACACAAAACTGTCTAACAATTTCTGCACTAACTTTTTTGTCGGCAATGTCTTGGACTCGAGTAATTGCTCCGGGTTCATGATGATCGTTAAACTTGTTGTCAGTTAAAAATAAACCTGCATTTTCCAAATACTGTTGCTTTTGTTCAGCGTTTAACCAATCTAAATTGTCGCTACCGTCAATACGTACACCATATATCATTTGTTCCCAAATATCAATACGATCTAAAAACTTTTGACCTTCACTGGTGTTCCCTTTAACAAACATCTCACGTATTTCAGCTTTACTTCTTACATCATAAAATACAACTGGTATTTTTACTTGAACAGGATCAAGTCCTAGTATTTCACAAGCAATAACCCATTCAGCACCAGTTGTGTGCTGTCCATCCCAACTAGCATACCATTCTTCTTGTCCAGTATATTTGACATTTTCTGGATCGTGTATACGGTACACACTAACTGGTCGAGCTTGCCAAGCATTAAAATTGCTAACAATTTCAAGCACCCATGCAATATTCAATTTACGTTGCATAGTTGCATCAATTAATATCTGTGCTAAAAAAAGTTGTTGTGCTGTACACAAACGAAAGTTAGGATCGTGCCAGTCAGTTAAGTCTGGATAACGTTTACGAAAGCGTTTTTTTGCTTGTTCCAGCGACAGCTTTACTGCATTACGTGCCGTTGGATTTGGAATACTATCAACAGCATCCTGCCAACGATCTGCCATGCTTACATATTGACTTTCAGCATCGCTGTATTTGCTGTTTACAATATCAGCATAGCTTCTTATATCAGTGACTTCGTCGTGTACTAATTTTAAAGACAATGTTATTCTCCTGATGCTATTTCTATTAGTTTTAACTTTTGCATAATAGCAGTTACCATATTAGTTGTCAACCCTGGAATAACGTCATCTCCATAATTAATACCAGGTAGTTGCACAAATTGTCCACAATCAAATATTGCAGCTTCGTACAATTGATTTTCTGGAAGCAACACCACACTCAATTGATATTTTCCATAATCTTTTAGAGCTTGACTGCCGCCATGGAATACAGGATGGAACTCCAACTGTTCAAACATTGTTTATCCAATCTTTTTTACTCGTATTGCACATTGTTGATGCTTGCTTACATATCCAATATATTCATATTCAACATCATGCTTTTCAACAAATTCTTTCCAAGCCAAAAATTCATGTCGTTCCCAATTTGGATAGTTCATGTATTCATCAAATACTATAATAGTATTTGGTACTATCTGGTTGCGTAAACATTCCAATACGGTTACTGTACTACTATACAAGTCAGCATCTATATGCAACAATGCAATAGGTTCCTTGTGTTTGGGTAACCATTTAGGTAATGTATTATCAAACCAACCTACAATTAATTCACAATTATCACGCACCTTTGGTAGCTTTTGTGCAAAATGTCCAGCTTTCATCCGGCCCCAATCTTTGGGCAGTCCTTCAAACCCATCAAATCCGTATATGATGCGTTCAGGAAATAACTTTGCAAAATGATTCAGTGTTCGTCCAGTTGCAACACCAAACTCACAAAACAACCCATAACCTGCTAACTTGGGGTCTACCCAATTACTAACAAATTCATGCAAGTCATAATCAGTAGGAAAGTTAGTTACATCCGGCATACTATCAATAATATACTGAGCACTACTGCGACTTGCTATTAACCTTGCCTGCATGTCAGTGTCAAAGCTGTCGGTATACAACCCTAATAATTTACGTTCTGCCCTACTAGGTTGTGGATATTTCCACCACTGTTGTATTTTATCAATCACTTGATGCATTAATTACCTCCGTTGTTACATACACAATATAGCATATGTAATAATTACTGTCAACCTTAATCTGTTCTTTGACCAATTCCATAATCAATAATAACAGGAAAGCGTGGCACGCCATCGTTGCTGTATTCAAAGAATCTGCATGTAACCCAATTGGGTTTTTGTTCTGCTTCTAATAATTGTTTTAGCTGTACCTGGGTGCCACGTATGCCGCTACCAAACTCACGACCATCGGGCAGTTCAAGCACAAAACGTTTTGCATATCCAGTCCATGCACCTTGTCCTTCAATTACTTGTTTAACAGTAAATTCCTCAGTAATAAACTCTTTGCGTTTTAGTAAGCTCTTGCTACGTTTACACTGGTAAGGAGCATCCTGTCGTACCATCTGTCCTTCGTAACCAGCTTCTGTATACTCGCCATACAGCCTATCAATGTCTGCACTATTGTTTGCAACGTCAGTATTAACTAATACAATCATATTACCTGATACATTATTAGCTAACCATACCGAACGATCCATAAACAGTTTATTAGGATCATTTTTATCATACATATCATAGATGTGATATTCAACTAGCTCTGCACTTTCTGCAATCTCTTCTGGTCTGCACTTTACTTTGCGAACCAAGCTAACAATCTTTTGGAAGTCTGCTTTAAGTTCATGATTGTAAAGTTCGCCATCTAGTACAATGTTTGGGTTAGCTTCAATGATATGCTTTACACTTTCCCAAATGTGTGGGCAACTGTTAATAGGCTTACCGCCTCTGGTGTGCATACCATGCTTGTCAACTACACAACGTATACCATCTAGCTTAGGTTGTGTGAATCCATCTTCAACTGGAGTTTTTGTAAAGTCGTGTGCTAACATAGGCTTGAACAGTTCGTAGCTATCAATATCATCTATGTTTGCAAAGTATTCTTTGTCAGCTTTTTTAGTCCATTCAGCTTGTGCTTCAAACTCAGCTTGACCTTTAGCGGT
>Ga0209535_1000038_pt1 | contig 70995 bp, 101 predicted proteins | sample LinPmetageLP28_FD_184041 | JGI IMG/M metagenome (GOLD analysis project Ga0209535, IMG submission 184041) | Marine viral communities from the Pacific Ocean - LP-28 (SPAdes) (version 2) | ecosystem: Environmental > Aquatic > Marine > Oceanic | place: Pacific Ocean | collected 2009-08-22 | reverse complement strand
TCTCAAGCGACCAGTTCAATAAATTCAGAGAGAACACGCTTATTCATTTTCTTGCCAGACAAAGATTTCTTAAATGCATTCTTAATCTGAGATTTTGTAGCGTCTTCAGAGACTTGAAAGTCTACAGCATTTGCCAAAGCAGTTGATGCGATAACAAAATAACTTTCATATCCCATGTTCTTGATAGTAAAGGTTCTATCCCTTTTCCACTTGGAACGAGCTTTCTCACGCTCATCATAATTATTAATGTAAGATGCGAGCATACCAGACAGACCACCATCAAGAATACGGAACCCAATAAAATTACAATCTGGAATTGTAGATTTTAGATCGTCTAGCAGGATCTTAGTAAAGTCATGCCAAACCTCACTGAGACGAATAATGTTTCCAGTTTTTTGATTACGAAGGAAAGAGTTCCAAGTAATCCGACGACAACGGAGATCAGGTTCCGCTTCCCACGACCGATGTACCATTGCAATTCTAGAGCAAGGATTTGCTTCTCCATCTGTGAGAACAACGCAATTTACTTTCTCAACACCATTCCTTTTCTTAAAGTCAGGAATAATTTTATGAAGAGTCATGATTGCCTCGTTAAGAGGTGTTCCTGACAAACCTAACTTAGGAGGAACTCCACCATACATGTGCCTCTGAGAATAAGCAACACGCCAAATAGTCTTCAGCTGTTCCTCAGAAACACGATTGTTGACACTACTAGTCAACAGATTCATCATACAGAACTCATCCCTAATGTAGAGAGTGTTCTCTTCTTTAGGTTTAATCTGGTTGTACTGAAAGGTTGGTTGATCGCGATACAAATACTCTTCAGTAAATGCATACACATCATATGGGATATTTGTCTTACGGCAGAACCAAATCAAGCTATAAAGTTGCTTGATTGTGCTCAACATAACATTGCCCATAGACCCAGACCAGTCAAGAACAAACACGAGTCCGTGATTCTTTCCGTCAGGAACTACAGTAACTTTCTTGAACAGATCTTCATTGTATTTGTATGTGTGAAGCTTGGACATGTCAAGAACACCAGTGCGAGATGTTGTTGCACGGGCATAGTTTGATGCAGATTTTTTACACTCAAACTCTTTTACCAGATAGCTGACTTCTTTTTGAGTGTCTTTTTTAAACTTAATAAAAGCATCATCAGCGTAACTCCAGAACTCATCAATCTCCTCAAACTTACTCCAATAGTTATTAACATACTCATGAATCCCTTTATTGTCTGCAACAATCTGATCCATGTTCATCCGAGGAAGAGTCAAGTAGATAGGAACTGAATTCTCATCAGTATTGACCATGGACTGTAGATTGGATTCAAAACTTTTTACAGTATCTACCTCGTCATCAGAGTAGTTATTCTCCTGTTCATAACTAGGAATATCTAGTTGTGCAGGGTCTTTAGGATCACTATCAAGTTGTTCCCAATCACCATCATCATCTGTAGATTCTTGCTGCTCATTATCTTTCTCATCTACAGTCTCCTGGTTACCCGGTCCAGTAGTTTGTGGAGGGATAGGGGCAGAGACCTGTTGAGGTTCACTAGAACGCTTCAGAAAACTGCTGAGAGCTTTAGCAGCATCCAGTGCATCATCGAAGGTCTCTGCTCCTGCAACTAGATCTACGATCTCCATTTCTTCTGGAGTAAATTTAATACTCAGATAAGAACCAATCTTAAAATACAAGTTGATACGATCAGGAAAAGAATACTCATTAGGATCCTCTTCACCAATTTCAAAAAAGTCTTTATCGTTGAGTGTGTTGTATCCACGATAGAAAGTCTTGTTAAGACCACCATACCGACGCTTCATCAGTTTTTCAATTCGAGCGTCTTCAGTGATGTTCACAAAACTTTTTGGGACATCTGACCATCTCGAATCTTTGTTCCATTCGCGGTCGTCTGTGTATAAAGCGTGTCCAACTTCGTGAGCTACCAGCAGATCATAGACATCTTCGGAGTTAGTGTTCCAGATGGGGAGGGTCAGTACCCTGCGAACCACATCAAACTGTGCTGTCTCCACATTGCGGTGTTCTACGATTAAGTTCTCGGTAGCGAGAAGTTTAGCAAGCTTTCCTTTGATTTCTTGAAGCATCAGTAGTTTGCTGTATGTGCATATTATAAAACCCCCGATGGTGATCGAGGGTCTAGTGTGGACACTTTATAAACTGTCTACTATCCACTAACAGAAGTTTTTTCACTCATGTAAGAGAATCCAGCTTTCTTATTAAACTCTATTACATGGTTAAACTTGTCAAGCATGTCGCTCTTGTGGGAAATAACAAAAGTATTTGAATCTTTGATTACAAATCTAATAATCTTACCAAACTCTTCAGTACCCACAGTATCTAAAGAACTATCAAACACTTCATCCAAGATAAGCAGATTTGTATTTGCCGAGTTCTTAAACCTAGCAACTTCTCTCCAAGCGAAGAGAAGAGCTAAGTCGATTCTCATTTTTTCTCCTTCCGAAAACGACGAGTACGAGAACTTATCTTGAATCGGATTTTTAACAGTCTCCACAAATTCTTCATCGAGTTGCAGGTTGATGTAAAAGTCCATCATCTGCAGGTATCGATTAACTTGCTGATTAATAAAAGGTAAGTATTTTTTAATAATCTTTGTCTTAACGCCTCCGTCTTTCAGGAGAGAGTATGCAAAGTCTCTGTATTTTACTTCCTCTTTTTTATCTGCTAGTTGTTCAAAGATTTTTTGAAGATCTTCCCTAAACCCTTCTAATTTCTCGTGTTCAGAATTTCTGTTTGATAGCTGATTGGTAAAAGTTTGAATTTCGTGTTGTAGATCTCTCGCCTGCTTCTGATGTCCAGAAATTCGTAAATTGTTTTGAGAAATGCCATGCGTGAGTTTAGTAATCTCCTGAGTTGTTGTTTTTAAAAGACGCTCTTTTTCTTCTTGTAATAATATCGACTCCTCCAGTTTTTGATAACCTTCTCTGAGTTCCTTTGCTTTAGATTGAGCGTCTTCAATTTTATTTAGTCTGAAGTCTTCGTCAATCGACTGGGTGCAAGTGGGGCATACCGTATTCTGTGAGAAAAATTTATGTTCCTTTGTAATGGTAGATACTTTCTGAGAGATTTTACCTTTTAAGTTACCAAGTTCTCTAAGAGTTTTTGATGATCCTTCATAGTTTTTTAATTCTTCCTGGCACCCATTCACCTTCTCATCAAGAGAACTATTTTCCTTAAGAAGTTTATCAATTTCAAGATCAAGAGTATTAATAGAACCTTTATTCTTCTCTATAGTAGTCTTATGTCTATTTTCTAACTCCTCAATAAAACCTTCTTGCATCTTTACCTTTTCTTTTACAGTATCTTTCTTAAAGGTAAGATTTTTAATATTATCTTTTAGTTGTCGTATTTCCTCTTTGACAAGATTGTTCATAGCAGAAAAGATGCGAATGTCCAATAGGTCTTCAATCACCTCTCTACGGTGAGCCTGGGACAGTTGCATGAAGGGTATGAAGTTACTGCTACCTAAGATAACAATTTGAGTAAAAGATTTATAATTTAATTTGAGAATTTGTTCTTCTAAAATTTTCTGGTTAGCTCTATCATCTGCTTCTTTATTTCTCATCTCGCCATTGATTTCGATATCAAACACATTAGGTTTGATACCTCTCCTAACAAGATAGTTTCTACTGTTAGCAGTAAACTTTATTTCTACAAGACAACCTTTCTCATTAGTCATGTTGACCAACTGAGGTTTATTAATCTTTCTGTATGGTTTATTGAATAGCACAAAGCACAGGGCATCGAGCATAGTCGATTTCCCTGCACCATTAGTACCGATGACAAGAGTTGTAGAGGACTTGTTTAGACTAATCTCTGTCCATTGATCACCTGTAGATAAAAAGTTTTTCCAACGAACGCTTTCAAATGTTATCATCTTTAGATGGAGGAATCACGATATCATCAGGCATAATGATAGTGTACTTATAATTGTACATCTCACAAGCCTTTATAGCGAGGTCTTCTTCGACCTCAAGAGTGTTCATTTTGGTGCCATGCTCATCTTCTAATTGTAGAGCATACCTAAGTGCGTCATCCTTATCCGAGAACATGAATAAAACCTTTTCTCCATTACGATCTTTGACCGCATATGCACCTTCGGTTTTTTTATTTTCTTCTGTTAAAAGAAACATTACTCAAATTCGCAAGCTTTAGAGTAGAGGGAACCAAATATGTTTTTAACCTTGGATTTGTCAAGATCTACTTCAGATTCTTCAATGTATCTATGTAGAATTGATACAGTATTCTCTTCTTCTGTAACTTCAAAATCTTCAGAGTGAACCCAACCATTGTTGTAATCAAAGTTTTCTACAATCTTGAGTTCTTCAACTCCAGATGAGTAGAGTTTATCGATAAACTTTTCAAAGTCTTTTGGTTTGGATTTTTTCTTTACGATTACTTTTACGATTTTGCCACCATATTCAGATGCATTGAAGAGTTGATGTGGCGTGTCTTCGTAATAGACATTATAGAACATTTTATATGGATTATCAACATTTGTCAACTCATATGTTTCTGGGTCGAACAAATGAAACCCTCTAGTATCATTAACATCGTTCCAATACATCTCATAAGGATTGCCAAGATAAAAAATCTTTCCATCATCACTACGAGTATGATAGTGACCACTAAAGACTCTATCAAACTTGGATAAGACCTCTGCATCATATCCACGATCCTGAGTGAATCCACGATAAGCTGCAAACCCGTTAAGTTCTAAATGACCAACAGCAAGTTTTGCCTTACTCTTATTGATTAGTTTCATAGTCTGTTCTTCATTCTCTTTGTTAATCCAAGAGATAAAGGCAAACTTTGTTCCACCAATTACATGTTCTGCATAATCAGTGATAGGGATAATATTATCGTACTCTCGTAAGAGTAGATCAATTGTGTTAATGCCGTTATTATTTTTGTAGTAGGCAGTATGATTGCCCACAACAGTATACACAGTGATTCCCATATCACGGAGACGATCGTAGTAATTCTCCTTAGCCCATTTAAGAGACCAGAAGTCAATGCTCCTACGATTGTCAAAAGTGTCCCCCATATCGATAAGAGTTGTGATACCCTCAGCAGAAAGTGTAGGAAAAAAGATGTCGTTATAGAATTTAAGAAAGTAATCATGAAATAAAATACTTCCTTTTCTCATACCAAAATGTTGGTCAGTTATAATTCCTATTTTCATTATCTGTCATCGAGATGTTCTATAGTGAATATTATCCTTCATAGTATTATAATCACTAGTTTTTCCGTTGGCACCATCTTCAACAACCATGACCTGATCATATCCAGTTTTTTCAATGATCTTGGTTTTAATCTCTAATTGCTTTTTCTCCTTCTGAATCCTACGAAGGAAAGCATAGTATATGATTTGAGTAAAGTAAGCAAAAGGATTAGAAGACTTTTCTGGATTAAAGTTGTGTATATATTGTACGCAGTTCTCAATTCCATCGCCAATCATATCCTCACGGAACATGTAGTTGACAAAGTTTGGTTTGTACGATAAGTGCGTAGCAATCTTCAGAAAACAATCTCCGAGGTAATTGCTGATGAGAGGAGGAGGATCACCACTTTCTTTCGCTCTAGCCACACTAGCACGATAGCGAACCATTGCATCTAGTAACTCTTTGTTATTGACATAATGGTCAGATCTCTTCTTAGGCATATCGTGTTAAGTTCTTGTATACATTATAGCACAGCTTGACAACTTAGCAAACCTTGTGTAGAATAACTCTGTCGGAGTTCAGAAGATTGTAGCTATAAGAGCTCTATTATTTAAATATGGGTAGCAATTCCTGCATTAGAATCAGATTCTATAGCAAAACATTGTTCTAGTTTTTCTTTTGCGTCGTCAACATTTCCTAAGTAACCCATTGTCTTTGTGGGTCTTACTTTTCTACTGCCTCTGGAAGTTCCGTTGGATTTGTCTTCGGCTTGTTCGATTAAATAATTTGTATAGTATTCAACCATATCATGGTCCATTTCAACTTCTGTCATGGTTATAACTTTATCCATCTTGACAAAGTAGAAGTTGTCATCTGGGACATGCATCCATGGTTCAACTCTTACGAAAGAACCGCGAGGTCCATGAATTGTATCGATACATACTGGATCTGAAAGGATCAATGTATCTGGATGATCATCATCCGTGCATGTAATTGCAAAGATCTCTTCTCCAGAAACTAGTTTAATACTAGAGTAAAATTCTTCATTCATAACTTTTTCCTTAGATTGACTTTTATCAATTCATAATTGAAGTTCTCTTCATTGTAGATTTTAATTCTTTCAACCATATGATTCAAGGTGTAATTTCTTTTTTTATTATAAGTACAATCGTCAGCAATATCGTAAAGAGTAGCACTAAATTTGTTATTGCCTTTTCTAAGAACTCTTCCGATCGATTGTAGATTACGGATCCTTGATTTTGACGGTGAGGCAAAAATTACATTGTGTAGGTTTTTAATGTTAATGCCTGTACTGAATGTGCCATAAGAGGCAACAATGATGGAGTTTTTTTCGTTTTCAATAATAGACCTAGCTTTCTCCCGATCCTCTACATCGACGCCACCGTGTACGAAGAAAACTTTTCTATTTTTGGTTACATTAGTATTTATCATACCGAAAAGTATCTCCCCATGATCAGCAACCCTAGAAAATAAAACTAATGTATTCCCTTTTAAGTCTATTGCTAAATTTTTAATAAAGTTATTTCGCTGTTGATGTGATATTAAATAATCTATTTCTTCTTGATAAGAAACAAACTCTCTAGGATCATGTTGCAGTAAAATAATCTTTGAATTTAACTTTGCCAAATATCCTTTATTCATTAACTCTTCAGTACGAATCAATCTATATGATGGTCCAAACAATCCTTCCAATACCCACTTATGAGTTTGTGATCCATCAAGAGTTCCAGTAAATCCATATCGGTATTTTGCATCATGCAGCTTAGTCATGATACTAGTGAGAGACTTTGCTTTGAATAGATGTGCTTCATCTCCAATAACACAGTTAAATCTTTCAAAATAACTCTTCTCAAGTTTATAGATAGATTGCCAGGTTGTAATCACCACTGGTGCTTTTGCCTCGCGTTCTTTACCAGCATAGATTTTCTGGCAAAATGAATCTGCATTCCAACCATAATCCTCAAAGTCCTTATGCATCTGCTCTACTAGCGATGTCGTCGGAACAATTAAAAGAGTATTTTCTTTGCGCTCTGTATGGTATCTCACGATTGCGTAAATCATCAGGGACTTACCAGATGCAGTCGGACTTATCACTAACCTTCTATTGTGTCTTAGAGCATCATATACTCCCGCTAATTGGTAGTCCCGAGGAGGATGCTTAGAAATAGCAGTCATATAATCTTTTATCCCTTCAGGCGAGATAAAATCATTCTGCTCGTATGGAGTTCCGTAATATTTGTTATCTATAAATTTATATTCATAATTATATCTTTGACAAAAAGATACAAGCTTGTCAAGCAATCCAACATACAACTCTCTTGTATGTGTAGAAAACAATCGTATCTTTCCATCCCAATATCGTTTTCGATACTGGTTCATATACTTTGCGCCTTCAATATCAAAAGAGAAGTGTTCTGACAACTCCTGGTATACATGCGGTTCAGACTCAATTTTTAGGAAGACTTCGTTCTTCTTTGATATAAGGACTTCTGTCATCAACCTGCCCTAAAGACACGCCAGTCAATAATGTTTTTAATCATGTAACTCCGGTTGTTCACTTGTTTAATAATGTCTTCTAGGTATGTCAGCATGACATCGTAATATCTTATCTTTAAGACAATTTGTTGCACACGCTCGTCAGCTCCCATGTATCTCTGGAGAGCTTCTTTTTCTCTTACTTTGTATGGGAAAGGATTTTTTTCATATACTTCTGGTTCTGCTTTACCAGTGTAATATGAATGTCTTTCTAATTTTACTCTTGATTCATTCGAGTAAGCTCTTTCTCTCAACAACTTGATGTTGTTGTATAACTCAAAATACTTTGCATGTAAAGATGGAATTTTAGATGCTTCGTCATGTAAATTATCTTGGTCAATCTGTGCGTCTTTGACCCACATACTTTGTATAGTTTCAAGATCCATAAATTAGGTTTCCACTTCAATAGTGTAAATTAAATACTTAAATGTTGCGGTTGCTGTAAAGTATGTATAATCCTGATCTGTCGCTGTAAATTCTAGTGCTGATAAGGCAGTTGGATATAAATCTTTGAATTTCACTCTTGCACTAACATTAAAATTACTATTCAATATTGCAAGAGTTCCGTCACAAAATTGTTCGTTAGGATCTTTTAATCCATCTTCCTTAGTAATAAGATCTTGAAACTCTTCGACACTATTAGGGTAACCCAGTCCATAGATCCAAGTATGGATAGACAGGTAGTTTTCTAAATCTTCATCTACAATAAATTGGATTGTTAAATCTTCAAACTCAATGTTGTCTCCAGGAACATCAATTGCTTTAAGATAGTTTGCTACTTTAATTCCACCTAAAGTAATGCCTGGTATCTTCGCACTGTTGGAGAAGAAATCAACCTTAGGAGTTTTTGTTAAATTAAATTTAAATCCAACAGGCGATAGATAATTTTTATTCTCTACCTGTTTGCTGAGAAAATTGTAAGACATTATATGCTCATGGTATTATTAGTTTTAAGTGGTCCTTGTGGAGGGACTATTGGCATATTATATTTCCTATAGTTCGTATCTATAGGAGCAAATTTTAAATGATATTTTTTCTTTCCAGTGGGTTTTATCTTATGTGACTCTCGTTCAGCTCTACTGTAAGCTTCTAAGCAAAAATCTTTGAATGTCATTTTACTTTCCTTGATAGAAGAATGGGTCGGATGGCTTTCTTGGATTTCTACCAAACTGTTTCTTCACCCAATCAGGTGTTTTCTTTTCAGGTTTGGGCAACTCTTTTTTAACCTCTGTGGGTTTCAATCCAGGAATCTTATAGTAATCTTCAAAAAACTGTCTTAAAGATTTCATCGACTTTTTAAATATTTAGACAAAAAAAGAGACCCTTTCGGGTCTCTCACTTCCTTCACACGGAAACTACATTATATCACATAAGAACTTCTTTACAAATCCTTTTGCATTCTGGGGCACTTAGTGAACTGCATTCAATTAGACACTCATAATAATCATTTAATTTTTCTTGTTCCTCTACGGCAAAATCATCAACTGGACTTTCTACAATTTTCCATTCGTTGAGTTGAGCCATTGATAGTAGATTGTGCATTTAATCACCTTGATTATTGAATATAATATAGAAGTTTCAGATCATGGTAGTAGTTTATTCTGTTTCTATTTAGTCAGCGTATGCTAACTTAATGAAGTAAATTAAATACACACAAAAAAAGAGACCCTTTCGGGTCTCTGTGTTAAGTATGTGAAATATAAATCACATGAGGTTCTTAACAACAGTACGCTGGTAGTAGCGGTTGCTGTTAGAAGTAATACGACCAAGACCCTGAGCGGTGCCTTCAGCGTAAGGATTGGAAACAAGACCATAGCGGGTCTTGAAGCCAATTTTGGGCTGGAAGGTGCCGTCGTTGACGGCGCGTACCATCTGGAGGGGTACATAAGGACAGTAGAAGAGACCAGCGTCATATGGGCTGGTTCCCTTGTAACCAACAACATAGTACTGGTTAGCAGCACTGTTGGCAGAGAAAGGATCGATGAAGACTCTGTACTTACCGTTGATAGTACCAGCGAAGGTATTACCAGTGTCGTCAACCTGAAGGTTGGCGTTCAGAGCAGGGGTGTAATCAAGTACACCAGCCATGGTCAGAGCAGAAGCGACATCAGCACTTGTCATGATGATGTTGCCCTTTCCACGACGAGTTCTTTGGGCGATGCGGTTTGCATCTCTCTCGATGTTGAACAGGAGACCCTTGAACTTCTCAACCGACCAGCGACCGTTGGAGTCAACATCCAGGTCGAAGAAACCAGCGTTGGCAACATTGACCTGTGAACCAGCTTCAGCAGTCTTGTAGATTGTACGGATAACCTCGCGGTTGATCTCAGCAAGAATCTCGCTAGACAAGATGTTAGCAAGTTCTGCTTCAGCGTTAAGACCGTGGATAGCACGAAGGTCTTGTGCCAGTTCCATGCTGTACTCTGCTTTCAGAGCACGGGACTTAGCGGTTACGGTGACTTTCTCGATCGAGAATGCCATCTCGTTGAAGTCGCCATTGCTGCCGTCTCCGAGTGCCTCAGAGTCGCCAGTTGCCATACCTTGACCCAGTGAATACTGAGATTGTACAGCGTCAGAAGCAGCTCCTTCCAAGATTGCGGGGTTAGTACCACGCTGAGTGCTTGTAGAACCGAAACCAACGGCACCGCCGTCATCAACAGCATCGGTGTAGTCGCCTTGCGTTGACTGACCAATGTTTGTGCCTGCCTTGTTAGCAGAGAATGCGGAATCAGGCTCGTTGAAGAACGACTCAGTACCAGACTGATTGGTGTAGCGTGAACGCATTGCGAAGATCAGTCCAGTAGGACCGTTCATCGGCTGAACACCAGCAAGCTCATATGCAACCAGGTTAGGCATTGAGCGTCTGATCAGAGAGATCAGAACGGGGTCGAAACCTGCGGTAGGACCTGCGTCAGCAGAACCAGCACCGAACGCGCCTGAACCGCCTACAGCGTTACCAGAGTTGGTAGGTGCAGACTCGGTAAGCATACCGTTGCCGCTAGAGAAAGCAGCTTCTTCTTTGAGGAAACGCTCTTGGTTCTCAAGGAGAATAGCGGTTGTAGCGCGTCTATGTGAGTCCTTAATTGGATCTACGCCTTCGGCGTCGAGAAGCGGACTCCACTTCTCAAGTAATTGTTGTGCGTTATACATTAGGGGAAGTTAACAGTGTTTGTTTGTGGATTACTGTTGAGCTGTTCCAAGAGCTTTTAGATAGGAGTGCATAGAGCCAGAGACTTCTACACCACCTGCTTCTACGCCCTCAGAGAGCGTTTCAGTTTTTGCGGGAGCTTTTGCAGGGTCACTTGGGAAATACGATTCCTTCAGTGTTACAAGCTTCTCGCGATACAATTCCTCACCCTCAAACTCAACACCTTCAGACAGTGCGACCAGTTTCTCTCTTTGTGTAACAGCAAGACCCTCGGTTACTTCACGGAAAATTCCATCTGCTGTAGATTCTCCAAGGCGCTTGTTAAGAGAAATGTTCGACTCAATCTGTTCGTTAAGTCTGGCTTCCATTTCATCAAGTTTGGAGACCATGTTCTCCAATACATCATACTTATCTTCAGGGATTGTTACATAATGATCTTCAAATAGACCCTTCATTCCTTGCAGGAACGATTCAGTCATTTCGGTCTTCAGACCGTGTTCTACTTCGAGTGTGTTTTCAGTTACCCACTCTTCAGAAACATACTCAAGATATGCATCGACCCGCTCAACGAGCTCAGTCTTTACTTCCTCAAGATGCTCAGAAAGAGTTGCTTCGTATTGAGCAGCCATTTCTTCTTGTACAGCAACTACCTTAGCGGTAACAACTGCCTCAAAGATTGTGCGAGCTTTATTCTGAAACTCTTCGGAGAGTTCCTCGCCGCCAAACAGGGCGGAAAGATCTTCTTCGATATCGACAGAAGGAGTCTCCTCCTCTTTCATGGTCTCATCTTCAGCTACGACCTCTTGACCTTCTTCTGCTTCAGCGGTATCGCCAGCAGAAAGAGATTGCATAGGTTCAGCAGCTTTAGCGCCACGGTTGACGATATCTCTTACTGTTTTGATTTTGGGTTCTGCGAATTTCGCGGAGTCGTCGTCGGGCTTATAGTTCTCGGGGGTAGGACCACCGAGGACTTCATAACCACCGAGACCAGCTCCAGGATCAGCAAGCTTGGGCATCCCCTCGCCAGCTTTCGCACCCCTTGTTACAGGATTTTCCATTTCTTGTAATTCCTTAGCGGACATTTTGGTGAACTCTCCGATTATAATCGTTGATATAATCTATATTTATTTATAAATTAGATACTTGAGAGGAACTTATTGAACAGAGCAAGCTTCTGTTCCTGCAGGGCTCTCTGGTCTACAAGCGTATTAATTTGCTTGTATGTCTTCTCCACAAGTCGTTCGCGGACAATACTACCGTCCATTACCCAATCTTTTCCTTCCATAATTCCCGATACAAATGCATCAGGTGCGGAGGGATCTGCTACGATATCAGCAGCAGTTGCAAGCATAAAATCGTCAGAAACAATTTTAATGCCATTCTCGTTAACGGCAAGTGAACCAAGACCACGAGAGGATACACCCAACTTAACACCTTCATCGATAAGATTTTGTGCAATCTTACCCATAGGGGTGTTCAGGATTTTTGCCTTACCAATAAAATTAGTTCCTTCTTCCCTAAGTGAAGTAATTTTATGGGAAACGCGATCCAGGTTAAGGGTAGGTCCTTCGGGATGTCCGAGTTCACCGAGAGCTCTGCCTTTACCGACAAAACTTTCGTTGTAACGACCTACTTCTCTACGAAGGGTATCCATAGGATACATCCGACCATTTCGGTTCTTGATGTCACCTTGCAGGAATACACCTTCAATGTACATAGATTTCTTACCGTTGCGTTCTTCAACGATAACTTCGACCTGTTCGATTTCTTCCGTGATCAGTTTCATTTGGTTAGCCTGTAAATCCTACTTTGGAACCCTTTACGCCAGCATTAGCTGCAAACACGCATTGAGTTGGTTGTTTTTCTAAAAATTCTACAGAACCTGCAGGCATGGTAAACGAACCTACCGTATCTCCACTTCTTGTTTCTACAACAGTAACAAGATGTGCAGAAGTGTGGGTATTAATCAAACGAACAACTGTCGCTTGAGTAAAACTAACAGCAGCACCAGTTGTTGTGGGCAGAGCTGCCTCTGCACCTTTACATAGAGTTCTTGCCATTATTCTGGTTCCTGAGTTTCTTGGTCAGATACGCCAAAGAGAGATGCTGCAGCATCGGGACGCATAGCATCTACTTTGCCAGCAGCTCGCGTATACAGCAGATCCTTAATCTGGTCGCTGATATCTACGGCAGAAGAATCTGTCGCAATCATATTAATGAGCTCTTCCATCTATCAATAATCAATGGTATAAACTTATTTATATCTCGCCTTGTCCTTGAGGTGGCTCTGCGTTCTGCGGATTGGGAGCTTTACCAGGAGGAAGAGCGGCAGGATCGGGCTGACCTTCTAGTTGTGGATCCCCTGCAGACTCTGCTTCCATCTCAAGCATTTGCTGGTTTGGATCAGGAATAACACCAGATGCGATCTCTTGTTCAATCTGAACATCGATCTCAGCAATTTCAGCATCTCTCTGACGGAGAACCTGTCTTCTGACATATTCCGTAGAATAATACCGACCAACATATGGTTCAATCATTCCAAGAAGACCAAGGCGACCTTCCATCAATTCCTTATCTTTAAGTTCTGCAAAGTGATTATCGTAGATAAAGTCAAACTGAATATGCTCAGACATTACCTCCCAATCCTGAGTAGTGACAATGTTCTTGAGGAGCAGTTGAGTCTTCAGCATATCTATAAAGATGTTACTGAATCTCTTACGGAGACGACCAACAAACTTAGAGAACTTAAGTTCATCTCTTAAAATTTCACTAGAACGACCGAGGTTGAAACCATCACCAGAACCAGCGATTCTAGACTCAGGTACACCAAGAGATCTATAAAGTTTAGATTGGAAATATTCAATGTCAGCAAGCTCTCCAAGATTCTGACCACCAGGTAGCGTGGTAATTTCTGTGCCACGACCACCTTCACGACGAGGTAACCAGAAATCTTCCAGCATACTCATCATCTTTTTATCGTCACGAATCTCACCGCTGTTGGAATCATAGACCAACTTATTACGGTAGCGCATCATGACATCGCGCAGATATTGTTCTGCCTTTACCTTAGGTAAGTTGCCAACATCAATATAGAAAATACGACGCTCTGGTGCGCGAGACATTCTATAGATAACCAGAGAGTCTTCAATCATACGGAGTTGATTGATTGACTTGATTGCTTTATGTAAGTACGATAATCCTACACCTTTATTTCTATCTACAAGTCCAGATGTGCAATATGTGATTGAGTCTTTTGCAATCTTAACACCCTTCATTGCAGTGCCAGCACCAATTGCAGCAATGTTTGTTGGGTATTGTGCTTTTGGAGTATACATGAAATACTCCTCAATCTCAGGAAAATATACCTTCTGAGATTCATGAGCACTGGTTTGCCTAAACAGATCAGATCTCTCGTCTTTCTTCTTCTCTTTGCGTACATAACGCATTTTGAGAGGATCGATATATCTAAGATCTTGTAAACCCGCTTCAGGATTTGCAATATCAATTACTTTGTTATAGTATAGTCTTCCGTCAACATACCAGTTTCTAAAAATTTCATGGGACTTTGTATCAAAGTCTAGAAGATCTTTAATATGTTTAAATTCTTTACGAATAATATTTTTAATAGAGTCACTAGCGTTCAGGTTCTCCAGATCAATCTCTACAGGAGAATCATTTGTATCTGATACGATAGCTTCATTTACTACATCTTCAATAGCATTATCCACCTCTGGGTGCAATGCCATCTCCCGATATCTTCTGATGAGCTCATGCTCGCTTTTGTATATACCTTCAATATCTACAACTTGACTAGAAAAACCCCCCTGAATATAATAGTCAGTCCCATTCTCACCTTGTGGTGGAATAGGGCTGACTACGCCTTTAGGATTCTTTTCTCCGTCCTCAATTGAGAAACCAAATAGTTTCGCCATTATGCTAATAAAGGTCCTGTTATAGGACTATTTATCAATATACCGAACCGCCGTTTCCGTCAGCTTCCCACCATTGAACTTGGAAGGTAACTGTGAATTCTTCCAGAGCATCTGCCTGATCGTAGGAAAGATCCAACTGAGAGACATTTGTTGGGAAGCAACCATGGAACTTATAAGTTCTCAGGATTGGCATATCGGGTTCAGAATCTTGTGTATTCTGAGTAACTTCAGCTCTGCCTAACTGGTAGACTTTAAGATCTTTGATGTAGTCTTCAGGATTTGTGAGACCAGAGTTATCAGATACCTTAGCAATAGAGTTCATCCATCTTTCCATGGAAGAACGGATTGCAAAATCGGTATCATTGATAATCGTTACAGTCCACTCATCGAATGTTCTGTCACCAGCGATCTTAAGTGTACGCCCTCTAAAGGGAACACTAATAGGAGCAATGTTTGAAGCGGGAAGTGCTGCAGCTTTGACTAAGAATCTACTCTTAATACCAAAATCATTTACATCGGTGTCGATGACACCATCTGGGGTTGAAAGTACAACCTCAAATAGATTAGGTCTTGCAATACCACCACTGATTCTTGCCTTGAACTTGTCAATAGTTCGACTTGAAGTCTTTGGGGGATTTTGTTGATTAATGGGCATTGTTTTTTCCTCTAAGAGTTAGTTACTAAACGATCAAACTCGACCAATAACTTCTTCAAAGCTGATGCCCGTGCGGGTAGCAACGAAGGTTAGACCGATGAAGTTGATAGACCTGTTGGGCTTGACAAAGATGTCAGCAACGAATTCGTTATTATCAATGACCGCAGCAGTGTTGTTTGTCTCATCGCAAACAACTACGAAGTCTGTGATACCTCTCTTAGATTGAACATCCCTGAGGAATGGTTCTACGATGTTGAGGAAATTAATTCTCGTAATCTCATCGTTAAACTCGAAGAGTTGATCTCTTGCAGCAGCAGCAATTGCTTTCTCCAAGTAGATAAACAGACGACGAACATTGATTCTGTCAAAAGCAGAAGACCTACCTAAACCAGTCTTGTCGCCAAAGAGGATAATTCCTGCACCAGGCGAGAAGATTATAGGGTTAACTCTATTAGAATAGAGTTTGTCACGCTCTTGTTGATCAGGAGTGTACGCAAGTTTAACTGCATTCAGGATACCACCTCTAACTGTACCACCTGGTGAGAACCAAGGGAAGTTGTTGATATCGTTTCTAGCGCAGATACCTGCCATGTCACCATTCATAGGAACATAGCGGAACTGTCTGCCAAACCGATCATACATGTACTTGTAACCACTATCGAAGATAGCGTAAGAAGATGATGTAATAGCGGAATAGAAACTAATTACATTAGCTGTAATAGTATCAGAATTCAGTACTAGATCTTCACCATCACCAGAGGCACTCAAGAATGCTTGTCTGTGAGGAGAGATGCAAGCGATACAATCCTTTCTGTATTCTGCAACTGCAATCAATTTGTTTGCAAGTGCTTGTGTCTCTTCTTTTCCATGAGCACCAGAGCCCATGAGCAAGAAATCTAATTGATATTGATCCTTATTCTTAAGAAGATCGTATCCAGCAGAAAGATCTCCAACATTTACTTTGAGGGAAGAGGTGTCACCAACACTAACGGCACCACCATAATCCTTACCATTTCCAAGACTTACAGAATAGTTACCAATAGCAGCAAAGGTAATATTCTCGGTATCCTGATCCCAACCAACATCAGTCAGAGGATCAAAATCACCGTCAAGAGCTGTCGTTACAACACCAGCAGGAGCTCCACCACCAAAGATGTTGCCACTTGCGATCTGGAGAACCTTTCTCCAGTAAGCAGCATCACCTACAGAGTAGATTGCATCTTTTGCTTTCGATGTTGCTACAAACTTATCGACAAGAGTTCCAGCGTTACCAGATACTTTACCGAGATCGTCGTGTACAACAATATGAATCTCATCATTTTTAGAGTTTCTTTCTGCAGCGTAGGAAGAAGTACCAGGTCTGTCAGCAAGAGTATTCCAATAGATCTTCTGACCATCGTTCAGAGTGATCCACTGATTGTCAAACCAGTCTGTTTCGCCAGTATAAGAAAGTGTGCCAGGAGAATATGCTACAGCAGATGTATAGCGGGAATCACCAGCAGTGATACCAGCGCCAGTCAGAGCGGTCAGGAAGTCTGCGTTAGCAAAGCTTGATCCGTAAGAAACCTTACCTGCTTGCCAACCTCTACCTGTATTACTTTGTACATGCAGATGAAGACCACCAGAGGCGTTGCCAGTATTTGTAAAGGCATATACACCACCAGGTGTGTAGTCAACTGAAGTTTCTGTACCAGCTGCGCTGACATGAGAAACAAGTTTTACTGAAACCTGTGCAGCACCAACCTCAGTGATTACACCTTTGAGGTAACCGTCAAGGACGGCAGTAGTACCAGCACCAGCAATAACTGTATTGGCAGGAACTGCTTGAGTAACTCCAAGACCAACTGATAGGTTGACCTCTGCAATACCATCTTCATATCCAGCAACAGCACCAAGTCCTGTTGAGGAAAATCCGAGAACGGCAGTGGTATTGACACCAGTCAGAATCTGGTCAGCAAGACCATCAATAGCAGAAACCTTAAGGCTGTTGCCCCAACTACCAGGGTTCTTAGATGCAAAGACTACACCAGGAATGGTGTTCTCCGCATAACCTTTGTTGATATAATCTTCGTTGCTCTTGATCCTGATACCTGTTACTGTGCTTGCAACTCCTGCAAACGCATTCTTCATATCAGCTTGATCTGATCTTACGACTCTGAGTACACCGCCGTATGCCAGATACGAGGTTGCGGTGAGCCAGTATTCGTAATGATTGCTGTCCTTATAGGGAGATCCGAAAGAATCGAGGAGCTCCGCTTCTGTTTGTATGAGTGTAGGTTCTTCTACTGGACCTTTGGCGAAAGGAGCGACCAGACCACCAGCGAGTGTAGATGTGGGATCTACTCTGCCATTGGTAAGATCAACTTCCTTAACGACAATTCCAGGAGATGCTAAGTTGAGCGGCATCTTTAACTCCTTTAGAATCCAAATATAACTAAAAATATTTATGGAAAGGCTTCTTTTCAGATGGGAAACAGTGCATGAACACACTACCAATCAGGATATTCCCATCGTGAAGATTTACCCGACTTCCTAGTTTTTCGGATTCTATTTTTAGTACATTCTTTACACTCATAAGAATATGATGATGGACCACTAGTTTTTCTAATTTTATAAAAATCAGAAGTAAGGTCCTTTGTCAAACGACAAGTTCTACATTTCCTTTCTGTAAAGACAAAATGCTCTAACTCAAACTCTTCCTTGAAATCCACATTAATAATACTCCCACATATATGACGAGTCACCATATGTAGATGATATTTCCTTATCTACTGACCATTTTGTACCATCGCTCTCGGTAATAATATCCTCATCTAATCCATCACTAATAAAACCGAATGGTGCCATGTCCTGTTCAATCTGCTCTTTTTGCTCCTCATAGATTCGTTTACGGACATCATTATCCGTCATCTCTCGGAAGTAATCCTGAGCAACTAACCAGGCAAAGATAACCAAGCACATTGCAAGGTCATCATGACAACCATCTTCTGCCTCCCACGATTGTTTCTTCTGTACAAATGTAGTAAGTTCAGCAATGATATCATAATCATTAGTCGTGAGCTTGTCTTCTTCTACCAACGCTTTGAGGTTGGAGCATCCAGTCTTTTTAACAGCAGCAGTCATTCTGACTCCCATCTGCGTTTTCTTACCAGAGAACCCAGATCCAACAAGTTGACCTGCTCTACCTCTCATAGAACACATCAGCATATTCTCATACTCTAAATCGTATTGTAAAATTGTCGCAACTTGATCACCAATATCATTCACCTCAACTAATACATAAGCTTCGTTGTATGCCCTTGCCATATCCAAAATAATATTTGGAAACAGCATCGGTTTAATTTCATTATTCTTATATCGCGCTACAGTTTTATATGGGAACTGTGTGATATCAAAAACTATAAATGCCGAGTAATCATGATCAATGCCTCTAGCCGTGTCAACAGTCATAATATAATTGTTTTCCTTCTTTGGGGTCTCGTATACCACGAGACCTTTTCCATTATTCTGTATTGGATCTTCAAAAACAAGATTGCGTAGCTTAGAGACGCTAATTAATGTATCAACAGATCCAAGGAATTCGCACTCAAACTCAACCTTAAACTGTTGATCTGATGTGTTAGCAATAGTCTGTCGTTTCCATTCAGCATCTCTACCAGGAACCTCAGACCAGTGAACCTCTGTAGCTTTATATTCATTCTTCCCTCTCTCTGCGTTGTGCCAATATCTATAGAAATGGTTCATGCCGTGAGGCGTTGAAACCATAATTACCTTTGTGCTTTTACCAGAAGTAATAGTAGGATAAACAGAGGCAAAGAACGACTCTGCAATATGGTTTGGAACGAACGCAAACTCATCGAGGAAGATGATGTTAAACGACATGCCTCGGACAGCACTTGCAGATGTAGATGCTGCCAATATCTTACTGCCATTCTCCAGCTCCATCGATCCTTTATTCCAGGATAGTATACCCTGCTGCATCCATTTAGGCAAGTTCTCATAGGCAGTTTGTAACCTGCCTAACAACTCTCTTGCAGTTGCTGCTTTGTTAGCAAGGATACCTACATTAACACTATCATTAAAAACAATAAAATGTAAGAGATAAGATACACATGTAGTAGACTTACCAGTCTGTCTTGGCATCTTACAGATATTAAATCTGTGCTCATGGAAGTTCTTAATCAATTTCTCTTGGAAGTCCCACATCTTGAAAGGCACCAAACCTTCGTCAAGAGAGACAATCTTTACATAGTTCTTTGTGAAATAAATTGGATCTTGCTTGCATTTAATCCATTCCTCAACCTGCTTCTTAGTGAAGTTGATTGCGGTATTTGCTTTTTTTAGATTAGGATTACCTAGATAGATTTCATTTTGACTCATCTTCTAGTTCAGCAAATGCTATCTTTAATATGTATGCAATATATCCAAACGATAATGCGACAGCAAGGATAGTCAAGATAATTACCGACCATACAGGATCAGCTGGATTATCAAGAGGACGCAATAATAAATTCATTACTCATGAGTCAAAATATTTCTGAAGAACTTCAATGCGTTCTTCTTCATGTGCAATCACATCAAGTTGATCCTGAATAGAAGCAAGTACATCAGGATGCTCTCCAATACCTACAGGATATTTAAGGTAGATCTCAATGTTGAGTCTTGCCTTCTCAATATTGCCGGTGGCATTTGCTTTAAGAGCTTTTAAAATTTCATTTCTCATTGTTTAATAATTCCAATTTTCCCAAGGATCTTCATTATGTAGACATGATCTTGGATGCTTCCATTGATCAGAAGATTTTAAATTATCTAGTTGGGTTTCCAGCTTCCAAACCTCAAGTTTCAGCATCAAATTTTGTTCTCGCAATTTGCGAAGTTCTTTTTTCAGGCTCATTTTGTTTTACATTGCAAGTTAATTCACATAGGGCACCAGTGTATTCTGAGTCTGGTATGAAGGGTTCAGATCCACAGACTGCACTCCTACACCATTTAATTCCCCCAGACATCCCATCTGTCCTTAAAGTAGAAGTTGACTTCTGTTAGTGTTCCTGTTGGAGTATCCTCCGCAGACTCTGCCCATCTCTCACAAAATTTATGTACAGATTCTGAACCATTGACAGTTGGAACACCATACATTCTAGAGAATGCACACATAGCAAAGTTAAATCTAGTCTTGTTTTTTTCTTGATACATGATTTAATTTGGTGCTAATGATTTAAAAATTTTAGAGCAAGTATCAATAGCATAAGGTGCTCCATATACTCCAGAGAAGATATAGGATATACCCAACTTAGAGCAATACTTCTCAAGCTCCTGACATTTTGTTATGTCACTGTTACTATGATCAATAATGATATCACCCTCTTCAAGTAATGGTAGTAACTCATCAAGTATGTCTTCTGCCTTTTGCTCTGGGAGTGTAATCTGAAAGATACCAGGAATTCTACCAGCACTGGTAAATTTCTTATTATCAGTTTTAACTGCTCGGACAAGATACTCTATTGAGGTTACACATCCACTAAGGCATCCTGCTTCATATTGTCCACAAGCATTCTCATAGTTAGTACTACTATAACCCCAAACTTCAATTCCCTTTTCAATCATACGTTGAGCCATACCTTCACCAGTGCGACCTAAACCAATCATTCCAACTTTCATTAAACTCTCCTAAGTACAGCACTTTCAGATCTACGACGCATCTCACCTGCTAAAGATGCATATTCATTATGCATCTTATCACCTGCAATATAATTATGTTGTCTTTTTTCTAGTGCTTCAATAATAAGTTTGTAATCTTCACAACTAAAATCTGGAAAATATTTTATCATGGATTTCTTGGATCTAATTCTTTAAGATAATCAATCCACCATTGTGGATCTTTCTGTGTTTTCCAGTTTGGTACTGGTAGACCTTTTTCAGAATAATATTCATACAAAGCATCATCTATAGTCTGTGCTATTTCCATATTCTTCTTCCTGGTCATCAACATCCTCATATGGATTTTCCACATAGGGTCCTCGTTTTCGTAAAGGTTCTTTTCGAACATAATTCGATTCAGCATTTACGGCAGATGCCCAAACAGCAAGTTTAACCACTATGAAAATAATTCCTAAAGGAAGAAAACATGCCAGAAGAACTATTGGGTTCATTTTCCTCTATATCTTATAGGCCATGTTAACTGCATTCCAATAATAATCAACGATATGAAAGCAAATACAAATAATGTACTCATCAATTTACATGTACAACGCCAGTCATACCTGCACTCTGATGAGGACCACAGAAAAAGTTATAGTCTCCTGTGTCAGCAAATACAACGTCCTGCGATTCTCCAGGAGCAAACAATAGTGCTTCTCTAGAAAGATCAGGGCGAGCTTCTACAATGATATTGTGAGGAGGTAGTGATTCATTCATAAAATGAACTGTATCACCTGCAGAGATTGTGATCTCATTCGGTTCAAACACTAGGTTACCATTAGCACCCATTGTAACATCAATTGCCCATACAGGCACAGCAAAAAATAGTGTAGCAATTAAAGAAAAAAAGAATTTCATACTTTTTTTTCAACTACACTATCTATTAATATTACTTACTGATTAATATTTAATTGTTAGAATATTCAAACAATTTTTTTTACATTTTATAACTGTTATCTGTTGATGCAAAACCAATTTTCATAGGTGCTTGTTCAATACGAATAGTTTGAGCAGGTGCAGTTTCTTTTGCTGCTGCAATCAATCTTTCCATATCTGCTTTACTAATACCACCACCATTTCCATTACTTTCTCCTGCTTTCTTTGCTGCCTGAACACCAAAAGTAGCAAGCACTCCAGTAAAGACACTTGCAATAAAAGTTGGATCTAATTTCTGTTCTGGAATACCAAGGGCTGGAGGTAACTTGATGTAAGCCAACGTGAGTATTCCGCCACTCCAAACAAGGATACCAAGCCTAACAAAAGTAGAAAGGATAGCAAGCTGTTCTTCTTTGTCACTTGCTGCCTCCTTTATCTTTCCAATAATACCTTTCTTCTTAGAATCTTCCTTCTTAACCTCTTCAGGCATTTGTTGTGAAGCAACTAATTTATTTAGAAAAAAAGGGGGTACTAAACCCCCTGATATACTGGTGTCATGAGTCCCCCATCAGGTGGTCCATCATCATCTTCATTAGTTTCTATGAAGAGGAGCATAAAGAATAAAGGTGTCAAGAAAAAAATAATTGCTTGTGCCCATTCTATACTCATGAGGATTTCCTAGCTGCTGCACCAATTGGTATAAGAAACAGCAGCGCTGCTACTATAAATCCCATCACCACAAACCTGGAATCAGTTGACCTGTAGTGGCATAAGATCCCATAGCAGCCAAAACACCAATCATTGCTGCCCAACCATTAATACGTTCTGCTTTTTCGTTAAACATTTTTTTGTTCTCCTAATGTAAAATAAAATTTGCTTTGATCTACTGGTGCATTTTCATAAGAGGAAATGTCACCATATTGTTTGTGGTCTTTGTAACCAACCATTCTCCCTTTTGTATTCTGCAGAGCAGACATAAACACTACAAAAAAGAATACTCCTGGAGCACCAATTAAAAGAGCACCTCCAATTACATAATATGTCAGAATTTCAAGTAAAGAGGGTTCCATCAGTAGGTTTCTGAAAGTTGTTCCACAGTATAACCGAGCAGACAGAAAAAAGCAACTGTCGTGACGGTGAAAATAATCTCAGTCATCAGAATCCAAAGACACCAAAGAAAAATACACTACCAGAAGTAGCATAAGAGATAACAGCAGCAACAAATCCAAGCATAGCAGTGCGTCCATTCAATTTCTCTGCCTTTTCTGCATATGATTCATAACCATAACGCTCTGCGTCGGTCTGAGAGATATACATTTGGGGTTCTTTAGCGAACAGATTTTGCTGGCCACGATCATTTGTTGTTACAGTCATTTACCTTTTGTAATGAATCTTTACATATTATATATAAAAAAAATTCCCCTGTCAAGGGGAACAGTGTAGTAATTTATACTTAAATACTTTCTGTATCACAAACTCCTAACTTAAGTTTGTTGATTTCTGCTAACAAAAGTAGGTGTTCATTCTCTAAAGATTCAATTCTCCACTGAAGTTTCTCTACTAATTCGTAAATATTTTTACATTCAGAGATATTTTGTTTTCCTCTTTCAGAGTCATCATAAAACCACTTCAACATCTTTTTTACTTTCTTTTTCATTATTAATCCATGTCTCCACCATAACTGATGCAGGTCTTTTTGTTTTCTGCTGATGCTCTACACCATTGTCTAACGTAAGAATCTGCATCCATAGTCATTGCATGGTGAGCGTGGTTATGCAGTGCCCCTATCAGTGCTATCATTCCTAGCATTAGAAGGGATGTCAGCGTTCCTGGATTTGTTATAAACTTTATAAGGTATTTTTTCATAAAAAAAGGGATGCTGTCGCACCCCTAGTATAACATCTAGATGATATGTGTCTATAAGATCAGAAGTTGTACTTGACGCCCAACTTACCACCCAGACCAAAGTCATCTTCATCTTCAGCAGTTAAGAAAGAAACCTCTCCATATGCACTCAGTGCATCAGAAACGGGAACTCCAAGACCTACTTTACCAGAGAACTGGGTGTCAGTGTCTTCGCCATCAACAGCAACAATTGCAGGACCAGCCTGAACATAGTATGCAGCAGCACCAACTTCTCCTTCAAACCCAACATGAAGATCTGTGGTTGCAGCAGTGTAATCGTCGCCAACCCAACCAGCATTTGTTTCGATGTTGACGTAGGGACCTGCAAATGCAGCTCCAGCAGAAGTGAGCAGAGCAGCGGAAGCTGCGAATACAGATTTAAACATTTTTTGTACCTTTTATGTCTCGTAGAAATTATTCCACGGATGATAAGAACCTCGACTTGGTTCTGTTTGTGTTAATAATTTTGGTATGATTAAAAAACTAACTCTAGTAATTGAGGAGATCGTTTCTTGTTTAATATACCAAAACTGAAAGACTAACTCGAGTAATTGAGGAGATCGTCTAAGAAATATATTTTCTTCTTTGTATTAACATTATTTAGTATATTGTAAAACTAAAAATGTGTCAAGTTCAAGATGAAGATTGTGAGGTTTCCACCACTCTTCCAAGATATGGATCAAAATTCATGAGTTCATCTATACTCATTTGTGCTCCCATATTAGTCCAATAGTTAAGTTGAGAGTCATGGTTTCCACGATGGAAAGCATCAACATGTTCAGGATGAATTGATGAACCTAATTCAATTTTATATAAAAATAGAGGAAGAGAATATGTGTTTCCTGAGTTGTAAAGTAAATCATCAGCAACAGGTCTTGGTCTTACACCATTATCAAGTTTATATTTTTCACCTCTACAGTGAAGACGAATTAACTTTTCAGCATGGTGTCTGTTGATAATATAACATGCTGTGGAGAATTCATTAACAAATCTTTTATGAATTCTTACATGCAAATCTCCAGTACAGATAATTGCAATCTGAACAGCATCCCAATCATAAGGAATCTTAGCATAGAAATCTTTCCATGTGAAATTCCAAAATCTTGCTACATCCATATTACAATCATCTTCCATGATAACTGCATAAGGTGAATCTGATGTTTCATACCAGTGCTTAATAGCTTTAAGATGAGATGTTGTACATCCAATCTCACTGGATGTCATCATGTCAGGATATCTTCCTTTAATAATATCACTTAGATCATCATCTCTACCATCATAAGCTGAAATGCGATGAACATTATCAAGTTCCCAGTAATCAAACTGCTCCTTCATATACTCCCATCTATCTGGTTGATCATCAAGATTGATACAGTAGATAGGACCTATACCATTTAACTTGTATAGTGATTTATTTTTATCTCTCATATTACCTCCCAGTGATCACAGTATAGATCTTTAGTATTATTGTTTGCATTATTTGGTCCAAACCATTTTGATGGAGCAATAACCTTTCCTTTATTTGCTAACCATGCTCCCCACCATGAAAATGAAGAGTTAGCAATAATGAAATCAGAACATAGTGACATTAAACACATATCATGATATTGATCTTGTCCTTCTGATACAAGAAATCTATCATCTGCAAATAAGTTTTGCTTTTTACACCAGGCAGTATCATCAGAAAAAATTATGACTTGCCTATTACTATCAAACTTTTTTAAAGATTCTTCATAATATTGAAGACTTTGATTAAAATGATTAGCAGAGTTAATTAGAAAATCACCACGTCTGATATGTAAAGCAATAGGACTTGAGTCAATATTATTCATCATTTCAAGACATGGATTTTCAATTTCTTCTCTGAATTTGAAATCTTTTCGTATCTCTTGATCAATGTCTTTGAAGTATTTTTCAGATTGAAAAAAACCAAATAGTGAGACATTATCAGGACAATTATCAAAGAGATCTTGACTGAAGTGATAGTGAGGTTCTTGTATATACCTCTGAGTATTGATTTGTCCTACAGGTTGTGAAGGTAAAAATGGATTAGTTAGTTCTGTTTTTATCCAATTACCAATCCCATCATCAATAGGATCAGTATAGTTAGGCCAGATACATGAGTATGATCTATTAGATGCAATTCCCCTGAGTGAGGCATATTGAAACATCTGATTACCAAGTTGTCCAAGTCTACCAAGATGATTAAATCCAATCATTGACTTTTAATCCAATCAATAACATCAATTTCAGGTTTCCAACCAAAGGTTTCAGTAATTTTTTTAATATCAGCAAATGTAGTATCCATCTCTCCAGATCTTGGGGGGATATTTATTTGATTGGAGGAAATACTATCAGCAATAGAATTGACTGAATAGCATTTACCTGAACCAACATTAAAAACTTCACCAAATTCATCAATTGATTGAGTAGCAGCAAGATAATTTGCTCTTGCAACATCCTTTACATGAATAAAATCACGTCTTTGTGTTCCATCTCCAACAATTGTGAGTTGTTCATTTGAATCTTTTTGTCTTTGAAAGATTCCAATTACAGGTGCATATTGACCTCTTTCTGGGGATCTTTCGCCAAACACATTAAAGTATCTTAGTACAACTGTTTCAAGACCATACAAGTCACTATACATTTTACAGAATTTTTCAGCAGCAACTTTAGATGCTGAGTATGGATTAAGACAATCATCAGATTGTGTTTCTACATTTGGATAAGAATTATTACCATACCCAGAAGAAGTAGATGAATAAACTAAACGTTTTACACCCACTTCTCTGGCACATTGTAGCACAGTTGCAGTGCCAACACAATTTCTATAAACTGCTTGAATGGGATTTTCAATAGCTGGTTGTAATCTAGATTCTGCTGCTAAGTGAAAAACATAGTCTACATTAGAAAAACAACTCTTCAAAACTTTGTAGTCACATACATCAACATTAATATTGATTGCTTTATTATTCCAATAAAACTTATCATTATTAGCGCTTTCATTATCAATACAAACTACTTCATGACCTTTTTCAAGTAAAAAATCAACAAGATTTGATCCAATAAAACCAGCTCCACCTGTAACCAGACTAATCATTTTTATACTCCTTCTTCATTTCATTATACACTTTTCTAATACCAACATCAATAGTAGTCTTGGGAACCCACCAATTTAAAATATAATTGTCTGCTTCATTTCTCTTATCCATCTGAACACTATCTTTTGCTAAACCAGGTTTAATTTCAATATCAAAATTATCATCAATAGCAAAACATCCTTTAATAATAGAGGCAACTTCTTTGATTGTCTCTGATCTAAATGATGTAATATGAAGTGGATCTTCTGGTTTGAAGTCAGTATAGTTTTCCATAACTGTCTCTAATGCTTCACAGCAGTCTTCAGCATAAAGGAATTGACGTTCTTCAGTACCATCTGTCATCATCTCAAATTGACCCTCTTCAAACCCCTTACGAATGAAATCAGTGATCACATGAGCTTTCTCATGATCTTTTTCAATTCCATAAACATTCCAGAATTTGACAGTCAGTCCTTTGAGTGCAGTAGTATGCAGTTCACCAACACGCTTCATTACACCATAAGGAGAATAAGACATGTTGCTCATTTGAGATGAAGCAAAGACAAATCTCTTTTTATATTTGCCAAGTAAACGAAAAGTATTTGCCATCATACGAGTATTGTTATTCACAAAGTCAAAAGTATTTTGATACTTTTTCAAATACCTTGAACCACCAACATCAAAAGCAAGGAAGAAAACAAAGTCAGCATATTTAATTGTGTTCTCTATAACTGTGCTTGGTGTCACTCTCAGATCATATTGAACACCATTTACAATATCAACATCAGTTACATGATGTCCTTTGTCTTTTAGGTACTCAGATAGATAAGCACCAATCTGTCCAGCAGATCCTAAAATTGTAATATTCATTTTACCCTCACTGAGTTATAAATTTTATTTTTTAAAGATGATGTTGAATATCCATGACTCATTCTATCAATAAACTTAATCTGAATTTTGATATCCTTGCCTGTGTATGATCCATCAATATAATCGTCACCAATAAAACGAATATCATAATCTTCAAGATACGAAAGAAAAGTATCTTCTGCTTGATATACAACTACATCATCAACATATTTAATTGATTTTAAAATTTCTTTTCTGTCTTCTAAAGATTGAACTGGTGTCATCTTATTAGGTCTAGACATTGAGGGATCTTCATGTAGTGCTATCGTAAGATGATTGCAGTGATTTTTAGCATCCTTAAACATCCTAATGTATCCAGGATGAATCAAGTCAAATGCTCCTGCAACAATACCTTTCTTCAGTGGTTGAGTCTTTTTCCACTCCTCTACATTAATACCTTTATCATCAATAAAAATATCTGCAGTGGGTTTATGAAACATAGGTTCCAATTCATTATACTTTACTCCCCACTCAGCAAGCATATCTGTAGTAAGTTTAGTCCAATCCTTACCTGATCCTCTTCCTCTAGCAGTCATAATAATGATATGATTACCTTCATCAAAGAGACGATTTACTGTCTCTACCATAAAAGTAATAGGTGTAGAATCCCAATATCTCTGCCCATGACCATCTGAATTACATGGTGTATTGCAGATGGTGCCATCAAGGTCAAAGCAATATTTCATACCACTCCGTGTAGGAAAATTTGATGAACACATTCTACCACACCATATGACTCACTGGCAATATGGTAATTCCAAAGGGCATTGGTTGCTTCATTTCTAATAGTGTTATTACTATTAAATCCAGTTAACACACCATAAGATGTTTTATTATCTTCACACCAATCAACACACTTCAGCATATTTTTAGATTCACCACCAGAACTTAAAATGACTACTAGTGTATCATCTTCAACATAGTATTCTAAAAATTTCTTATATGCATAATCATATCCAAAATCATTAGTAAGCATGGTGATCATAGAAGGATCAGAAAGAATTGAAACTTTCTTATTATGAAACTTCATGTAATCTTGAGAGATGTGGGAAGCAACAGAATTACTCCCACCATTTCCTAAGATAATAATTCTTTTATATTGATTAAATGCTGTTTGATACTTCTCAAACTCACTTTCCATGTGAGCAGTTTGTAGAGCATCAGTATATTCTTTAAATGGATTCATATTAATTCCAGTTTGATGGGATGCGTTGTTCGTGAATTTGTTTCTTTCTTACACAGAAGTATATATTTGCTCCTTTATTATCATGGTTACTGAACTGATTACTACCAAACAAATATCCAAAGTATAAACCATTTTCAGTGCCAAGAACTCCAGCAGCTTCATGATCACTCTGTGGTTTTACTGACTGAGGATAGTTTCTACCCACTGGATAAGAGTGCCAGTCATTTTCAACACAAAGTTCAAATCCATTATCAAAGAAAATGTTAATCCATTCAGCAGAATTAAACATAGACCTATGTCTAATTACCAGTTCACCATCTTTCATTTCATAATCAGGAACTGTGGCAAGAACACAACAAAATACACCATCATCTGTAAGATGATTTTTTACATTATCAAACCAAATACCAAGATCATCTGGATGAATATGTTCAATCACATCCCAACTATGAATGTAACTAAACTTTAATGGTTCTCCATCATCCAAAAGTTGAAATGGTTTAGAAAGATCTACATTAAAAAGATTTTTATTGTGATATTTTTTCCAATTATGTGATCCAGCACCATTTAACACATGAGTAGATCCTTCAAGTCCAACAGCAGTATATCCTTCATCAACAAAATCTGTGATCATTTGACCACCAGCGCATCCCATATCTAAAATTTTAAGACCATCACCAAAATATTTTTTTACTTCTGCAACATAATTACGTTCAGTTCTATTATCTACAATAGTTCCTGCAGGAGCAATGTGATCAGGAGAATCCAAAGCTACAGGAAATTCAGTTTCTAAAGTAATCAAAGACATTTACCCTTTACTCCATTAGGCGATACATTAATTTTAACAGATTCATATGGAATATTCAAGTCATTCTTTTTAGAAAACACCAAGAAGAAACCACCATTACCTGCCCCACATAATTTATGTGAGATCACAGAGTCACTTTCTTCAAGAACCTTATCCATACTTCTAATAGTTTTATTCTCTGTGATGTGAGATGTTGTTTTCTTTTTTTGATCCCAACTTAAATTTAACAACTCTAAGAACTCAGGATAATCTTCATCCAGTAGAGCATCATATGCATTCTCTACAGTCTGCATAAGAGGTACTGCCTTATCAAGATTTTCTGTGACACTTTTTAGTACACTCTTTGAGTTTCTGGTAACACCAGTAAAAACAAGAGCCATATCATAATACTTGAATAAATCAGTTGATAGAAAATCATACTTAACTATCCCACCCTTGAAGAAATCTATCTTTTTAAATCCTCCAATACCACATCCATATGGATCCTGATACCCACAATATGGATTCATTTTCAGTTCAAGTTTATATGCTAACTTACAAATTTCAACATCAGTCATACTCAATTCGTTGAACATAGAAATGCCCTTAATCAAACTGATAATATACGATGAGGAAGATGCAAGTCCACTACCTTGAGAATAAGCATCACTAGTCATAGAAATGTTCATAGGATTACAATTAAAATGATCCAATACAATCCTAACTAATTCATTCTTAATATCATGAATATGTTGTACTTCTTCTCTCTTAGAATAATTGACAATATATTTGCTTGACTCAGCATTATATCCCAATTGATCTTGATGAAGAGTAATATAAGTTTTAAGATTTGATGTAAAACTGATGACAGATCCATGACCATACTTTTCTACAAAGAATGGATTATCTGTAGATCCACCAAACAGAGATACTCTTAATGGGCAGTTAGATATTAGCATACTTTTTAAGATACTCCTGTTTAGAATAATAAGATCTCAATTGATGTCCATTCATGTTCTGAATTTTCTCCCACTCATCAAAGTTTTCTTTCATATAAGGATTTCCCTGAACAGAATTAGGCCAAGAGTTTGATCCTCTACTGTGCTCTAGATGATACACCATATCATCTATTCTACCTACAGAATATCCCATCTTATCAAATCTATAGAATCTTTCTTTATCTTCTGGAGATGAACCTCTAAAGTTTTCATTCTCCATGCCTGCATGAATGTAAGAGTTTCTGTTTACAAATTGCACATGACCATACTGAGCATCATACATTTTTGACTTCTCATCTAAAACATTAAAGTCAAAGTCTTCACTAATAAATTTACTTACTCCTTCATCATCAATAAAGACTTGCTTCTGATAATTTCCAAATCCATATGGATAGACAAGATCAAATCCATCCATAATCATTTTAACAGACTTTACATATGTTTCTTTCTTAAAAAGAACATCACAATCATAATTTGCTACAACATGTGTATCTGCCATATCAATCATTTCATTAAGAATTTTCATTCTATAGAAAACAGGATCATCAGATTTTTCAAATACATGATGTAGATTGTTGAGATTTTCACCCAGAAAATCTTTTATCTGTGGAAGTACTTCATCTTTAAATACAGATTGACTATCTACTTCTTTAAGAATTACCTTAGAATTAAAATTACTTAGAAGGTAGCATAGGACTGTTATCACATTCCTCATTCTATCTGCACTTTCAATTCTAATAGGTATAATAAAAGTGCAGTTTTTTAAATCAATCATTTTGTACAACAGAAATAAGCAGATTCATCCCACCCATTATACCCAGGAACATTACCAGAGTATCCAGCTCCTCTTACAATATGATTGAAGAGATATCCAAAATGGTTTTCGTTGTGAAGACCCTCTTTAAAGATTTTAAAACCTGCTGCTTCAATTTTATCTTTCCACCAGGAAGAAGGGAAGACTGATTGATGTAGAGTAAACAACTTTCCTTCATATCCTACAGTCTTATCATATGGTGCAAAAGGTGGAACCATATCCTCACCATTTTCATTTCTTACATCAGGAACAAGAGAGACTCCAAACACACAAAGACCACCTTCTTTAAGGTGCTTGAAGATATTATCAAGCATAGGTTTAACATCTTCAGGAGCGATATGTTCAAATACTTCTTCTGAATGAATAAAGTCAAACTCCATAGGTTTACCATCTTGATAGAGTTGATAATCCTTCGTTATGTCACATAGGAAAAGATTTTCATCATGATACTTATCCCAATTTTCTTTTCCAACTCCAGAAAGAGAATTACTACTCCCTTCAAGACCTATACCAATATCACCTTTATTAATAAAATCAACAACAAATTGACCACCAGCACAACCTAAATCAAGCATGGCAATTCTTTCACCATCAAATCCATCCTTAACTTCATCAATCAATCCAGGTGATGTAAAATTATCTCTGACTGCTCCTACTGGACAAATGTGATCAGGAGAATCATCAGCTACTGTTTTTGTTGCTTCTAATGTAATCATTTTTTTACGTAAATTAGATTATTAAACTCTTCATCAAAGTTTTTAGGTTTAGGTATAATGACCTCAGATTGACAACCACCAAACCACCATGCAACCTCATCAAATGAACTTGCATATGTACCAATAATTTTAGCACATTTTGATAGTATCAACAACTCAATAAAAGCATCCGTTGTAATTTGGATGTCTTCATGATGACCAGATTCAGCTAATTTTGGATCATTAAAAATTTTCCTATCATATAAGATTATTCTGTCAGGATATTTTTCTGCAAAATAAGTATAAACATCTGAATTGTCTGAACAAAAAAAGAATTTTTGATCTTCTGGTAGTCTATCTATCTCCTTTTCAAATAGGGAATTATCATGATATTTTCTTCTATCACAATACCAAGATCTAATATGAACTCCCACCATATTATCCCAATTATCAACAAAATTGGAAACATATTCAATAATCTGAGGATTAATTTTAAGATGACCAATTACTTGGAGATACTTATTGATAAAGTATTCTGGTGTTTTTTCATATAAAAGATCTATGGTTTTAAATTTATCAATATATTTCTCTTCTTCTGGTTTTACATATAGTCTCCAGTCTTCTTCGTAAATCATATTGGGTGGATCAACTTTTTCAATTTCAGGAAAAAGAAAATTTGTTGTCTCATGGATAGTACACACTTCATCATAAACTGCCATAGCACTCAGAATATTTTTTATCCTATTTGCTATACCAGCATGACTTACTACTGTAGCTTTCATTAAATTACCTCCCAATTATCTGGATACAAATCATCTGTATTGATGTTAGAAAGACCTGGACCATACCATGGGGTAGGAGCAATTACATTTCCATTTCCCAACCATGCTCCCCACCAACTAAAGGTACTATTTGATACCACAAAGTCCTTACATTTTGATATGAGACATAGATCAAAGAAAGATTTCTCTGATTCAACATCAACATCATTAAAAATAAAGTTGTTCCCAATAAAATGATTCTTAAAACGATTTACATCATTTGAACAGATTATATATTTCCTATCTTTTCCATACTTTTCAATCGCTCTATCAAAATATTCCATTTCAATATTTCTATGATTGTTGCTGCAATTAGGATAGTCAAAACTATCATTATAGAATCTTACACAGATTGAAACTGGGTCATCCTTAAGATGATCTCCATATTTTAATTCAACTTCATCTTGTATTTCTTGTTTAAATCTAAAATCTAATCTAATTAATTTTTCTGCATTTTTAAAATATTTTTCTGTCTGAAAATACCCATTCAAAGTTATATGATTAGGACATTCTTTGAAAAGATCTTCACAAAATTCATGGGATTCATGCAGTTCAACTTCATCACCATCAATAAGTCCATATCTGTTTCCACAGTGAAGCATACCAAATCCTTTTGGTAGATCACAGTCTTCAGGGATTACAAAATCAAATCCACGTTGTTTAGCAATACCAACAAGAGATGCATATTGAAACATTTGATTTCCCAATCTTCCATTCTTGCCAAGATTGTTCATTCCAATAGTCATAATTTTATCTCCTTGTTTTGTTCCTTCAATCTATCATCAATTATATCACCTATATCAAGTGAATAAAAAGCGTGCCATCCTCTAGTATTACCTGTATACCAGTGATTGCAATCACCTCTATGCATTTTAACTTTTTCCCAATACTCTCTTGATTGTAGTTGATAATGATTTAAAAGTAATTCTGGTTCATCATTTGATTTATAAGAAAGATTAATGGATGGTCCATCATTTACAGCATCATGAACCATGAAGGCTTGAATTCCAAAATCAGTATTTACAATACATTTTGGAGCATTAAGATTCTGCCATTCAGGTTCATTTTGTCCATTTGGATTAGCATGACTGTAAATGGTACACCAAACTCTGGCATCATACTCTGCTCTTTTATCAAAATTATTGACGATTCCACCTTTAGGATGATCAATTAAATCATTAGAGTTAAACCAAACCCAATTAGTAACTACTCTTCCATAGTTTTCATATTTAAAAAGTATATCTTTTAAATTAATTGCTTTTGGACTGTAGAGGAATTCATCTACATCTACTTGAGCAATCCACTTTGATTCTTTAGCAATAGGAAGAAGATACTTATTTGTAATATCAATTTGTCTACCAACGTATCTCTCAGAAATATCACTTTTAAATAATGTGACATACCCTGAGTCAATATATGGTTGAAGAATAGGCATGTAATCATCATCACTAAAATCATCCACAAGATAAACATGATCTGCTCCATGTAATTTGTAGTGTTCAATCCATTCTTTCAAACTCCAACTTTCATTCTTGAACATTGAAGCTACTGAGAAATAATATTTGTGACTCATTTTACAATACCAAACTTCTTATGAACATATTCAAATTCCTGTTGTGTTTCCTCTTCTGATACGTCTGCCATCAGGGTATTATCATCTCTTACCCTATTAGCAATCAGAACATCATGATGTAAAATAGGTTCACCATATTTAAGCAGCATAGAGTAATAGAAGTCCACATCTAAACACATTCTAACATTAGGATCAAACCTAATATCAACCCCATTTTTAATTGTCAGTACAGACAATCCACCTATAAAGTTGAATCCAGGATCAGTAATCATCTTCTCATGAAGAAGTGGCAGCATAGGATTGAAGAATGAATGACCATTATCTCTGGTATGAATTGCACCACAAGCATACCATTGTGCTGATGATTCATTCATCACTTTATACATTTTTTCTAATGCTTCTGTATCATACAAAAAATCATCCTGTTGAAAAATTTTAATAATCTCTCCTGAAGAATTATCAATAGCATTATTCGTATTAATAGCAGGGTTTCCCCTGCCTTCCTCATTAAGAATGTATTTGATATTTAAATCATACTCATTTTTTACACAATAATCTTTGATGTCAGTATTAACACTGTGATCAGAGACAACAACTTCAATATCCTTTAGAGTTTGTTGTGAGACTGTACGAAACATATCATCCAGCATCTCAACACCAAATCCATAATACTCAAATACTGGAACAGCAATAGAAACTTTCATCATCTAGTAACAATCATTTCTCCATGTAAACCATTTCTAAGCAATTCAAATTCATATCCATTCTTATCAATCCATTCTTTACATGCAAGTCTTTCATGATTATCATAATGTGGTTCATGACCATGCCAATCATCAAATCTCATATAAATTTTATTCCATTCACATTTATCAACAAAATTTAAAGATGATACAGTAGGTTCATAGATATCTACATCAATATGAACAGCACAAATTTTATCAATATCATACTCAGAGGGTTCTTCAAGATTGTGAACATCCTCAACAATTAATCCAATGTTTTCAAATTGAGAGAGATCATCAATAACTGTCTCATAAGTTTGTTTGTATTCAGGACCATCAAGAGCAAAAGCTCCTTCATGCCATCCAGCATAAGTTGGAATGAATTGATTGGTTTTTTCTAAACCTTGAAAATGATCAAACCCATGAAATCTTTTGCTTGGTTCAATAACAGCAAAGTCACGAATAGTACCACCAGATGCTACTCCAAATTCTAATGCATCTCCCTCAAGACCAAGACCCTTAAGAATTGCTGCCCATTCAATATGAGTCATTGGATGAACAGGTGCATCTGAAGGAAAAATGTTATCCTGTTCTGACCAAGATGGTGGTTTATATTCAGTTGCTCCCTTGTTTAGGAGATAATGATTTTTCTTGAGATATGTTGATAAACTTTCAAGTGCTTCAACTCCTCCTGTCATATCATTATTACTTACTTCACTGAAAATTTGTTGAAAATATGCAGTTGAATGGTCAAGATCGTATTTCATTTAACTCTCCTATAATTAAGAAATTTGAACACCTTGTGGAAGATTGCCATGATACCCAAAAGGAATCATTCCACGATTAATATCTAGGGTACTTTCGTGTGAGAAGTGTTTGGCAACTTCCACAGGAGCAAACTTACATCCCTGAGATTCAAAGATGTGTCTATTATGAACACAGATGTTTCCATCTTCATTCCAATTAACCCCACCAAACATTTTATAGAAATCATTCATCGCTACTACATCAAATGGAACTTCAACCTTTGATGGAACATCAAGTAATTTTTTACTTCTAAATGAGAACCCACCATTACCAACTGCAATATGATCACCATATGGAGTCACAAATCCCTGCTCTCTCCATGGCCATGGAGCACCAATATAATCATATTCATAAAACTCATCTTTCCATTCATCTGGATTAATAATAAATCCATCATGCTGAATAGTAAGTGTGAAGTTTGTATTGATATGCTCAGTCAGATGGTAGATCATAAATCTAGCATAATCTTTCATATTTGTGATTGGAATGCTAGGTTCCTCACATACAATACCATCTTCAAGAAGATCTTTACCTTTAGCATCAATAACTTCTTTTGATGTTATAAACTTCACAGAATCAAAGTCAGCAAAGTCCATACATGTGTAGATAGCACGAATTGTATCCTCTACTCCATTATCAAGAGTTTTACTCTTTTCACCATCCTGAAGATTAGATTCATCAATCTTACTCTTATCCCAAGGTACATACATTGTAGATAGAGTAGTGTTTTTTAGTTTTAATTTAGTCATTTGTATCTACATATAGTGCTTTGTATCTTTTAGCAGATAATGGTTCAAGATCTGTTAGATAATAAACAGCAAAACTTTTTCTCATTTTACCTTCTGGACATTGTATGGGTTTAGCAAATCCATGCCAAGAATTTTGTGATGTATCAAATAAAACTGCTCTATTAAAAACAGGTTGTATTTGTGTAATCTTTTTAGATGGTTTGTTAGTTTTAGAATCATGTGACCAAAATTCTAAACTACCTCCCCATTCAGGATTATAATCCTTTTCAAGATAAATGATGAGATTTAACTTTCTAAGAAGATTGAGTTTAGGATGAGTTGCATAATCAAGATGAACAGCAAGACTACCACCTGATCTATGCATATGCCAACCACCACCATGCAGTCCAACATCAGGATATAATGGTGCTATGCCTGTTAAATCAGATATTTCAGATGTAAAATCTAAAGATAATAATTTAAAAAAAGCATTGTAAGTAGATGGTGGAAATCTGTTCCATACATTACAGGTTTTTTTATCTCCAATCCAACCTTTATAATGAACTACATCCTTTTCATCGTTAAAATCAATAAACTCATCACTTAGTTTATTGGCTTCATCAATGTCAAAAAAGTCATCAATAACCCAGTGGTCAAAAGGATCATTGTAATATGAGATTTTGTCAGACAACATCTGGTTTATCATTGTAGAACTCATGTTGTTTTCTATACTCTCTATACTCTTCTTTACAGTCAACTCCATTCATCATTCTACCACTATTGTCAATATATTTCCAGTCATCAACAATATTATCATCCCCTCTCCAATATCCTGTTGACCTTTTATAGTCATTCCAATATTTTGGAGCAATAATATTCTTTGCTTTAGTATTAGTCCATGCTGGCCAGAAAGCAAATGTGGATGATGTGAGGATTGAATTGACAGCATTGTTTAAGATTGAATAATCAATACCAATTGGTCCACCCTTATAAACATAAAATCCAGAACCTTGTAGATGTGCTAGTGGATCAATCTCATCTGTAGATGATGCTCCAATAATTGGTGCCCAAGGAATATATTTTTTGGCATTTTCAGGATCATCAGTAATCACTCCAAATTTCATATTGGGATTGATCTCAAGCATCCTATCTGCTGCCATCCTGTAATATTCTGGAGGACACCATGCAGATGTAATAAGATACTCTCCTCCTCTAAATTGAATAACACAAAAATCATCACTTGAATAATCAGTGACTGTAATATTAGGTTTCAACCATTCAATAATATCACTTCTCCTATCATTAATATATCTGAGTCTTTGAAATGTACCATCAATCTTAGTATTATCTGGAACAGTTTCGTATAAGAGTTCATCGTAAATCATAGAGTCTTCATTCTGAAGAGCATGAAAACCATAAGGATACTCATCTACTCTTTCTCTACCATAAAACTCAATACCATCAGGAAGAACAGAGGGTTCTTGACCTTCTACAGGTGTTTCTCCTCCAGTTACTTCATCTCCCCAATCAATATTAGTAAGAAAATTACACCCCTTAAATGTTTTAAGACCTACTGTCTGAGTGTTTGATGCTCCACCACCACTATTTGTAACATCTCTCCTAACACCCCATCTAAATCCTCTGTGTTCAGCAATGCATCTGGGAGCAACTATGTTCCATAATTGATTTCCAAGACCAGATCCATTATAAATTTCAGATACAATCATTTTATCAAGTGAGCATATTTTTCTTTGTTGTCAATTATATATTGTGGAAATGAATCATCAATATCAACAGTTCTGTAACTCATATTACCTCTACTCAAAACATCCTTTCCACTCTTAAGATTCTCTGACACACTATCAAGAACTTGAGGAACATTAAATTGTGTGTCACAGAAGGAATTAATCTTTTGTTTCACATGTTCAGCATCACCACAGTATGTAAAATGCCATCCTCCATTTGTAATGATAGACCCTGTAATCTTACTCTCATCCTCTGTACCCTCTCTAATATCATCTACTGTAGTTTGTTTCATAAACTTATATGAGGCTGCTCTAGATCCAAACCAAGTATCAGTATAGAGGTTATTCAGATAACCATGATATGCTGACTGTTGAAAAGTAAAATGAGTATTATCAGAAATCCATTCACCAGCATGTTCAATTACTTCTGGGTTTGGTATCTCATCTCCATCACTCATTACAATTAAATCTTCATCCTCAAAGATGTCAAGATTCATTACTGAATTTCTTGAATAAATTTCACGATGCCAAGGTCCTTCTAGATCAGGTAACTTGATCTGATTGTGAATTATTTTATGCTCCCACTTAGCAAATCTCTCTTTATTATTAAGATAATGACTAATCTTTGGTTTTCCAGAGAATGTTATATCACCCTCTGTAATTACAAAGAAATCACAGTAGTTATCTAAGATATTAAGTCTAATCTCAAGCAATTCAACTTCATGATTGAAGATAAAGCAGTCAAATACTCTCATTAATTATCTCCAAGTGCTCTTACAAGTGCTTTAGTTTTAGCAGCATTATACTCATCTGTTTGCCAAGCATTTCCATTACTAGCATTTTTATAGTGTAATACAAATGCATCATTCATATCATCATCAGTTTCAAATTTAATAAGATCAATAAATGTTGGTTTAGGAAACTCATGTTTGGTAGCATACTCTACCATATATGTGAAGCAATCATAAACGTATTGCCAATAATCTTCTCTTTCTTTTTGATGAGGAAATGTTTGGGTATCTGAATGTTGATAGTCAAGGATAATGAACTCTTTGTCTACAAGATTTACATGCATAGGAGAACATCCATTAAATCCCATCTCAATAAATCCATCAGGTGGAGTATGTTTATCACCAGAGTCTGCATCTCTCTGAACACTTACGTGATCAAGATACTTAATCTTTAATTGATCTTCATAGTCAAGTAGATACTTGTAACCTCCTCCACCAACATCGCAAGATTCTCCATTAAAAATTCCAAGATCCCACTTAAGTTCATTTGGATTGGGCATATTAGGAATATCAGCAATTACCAAACCATTCCAAGGATACTTAAGTGCAATCTCTCCTCTGCTGTGCTCAGAGTATTTCTGAGAGTATCTATAGGATGGGATAAAAGAAAGATTATGTCCCTTCATCATATCTTCTAATGAGATATCGTTGATAAAAAACATATCAGAATCTATAAGAATAGACATACAGTCATTCTTGGTGATGTAATGTTTCCATCCCCATGAAAAAGCATAACCACAAACTTGACTTCCATCTCCAGTAAATGAATCACCTTCAAACTGTTTGTACCCATTGATATACTGTAGATCTGGATCTAGATCAACTCTGATGCACTGGACACCTAATGAATCACATACATCATTAATCTCCTGAACCCTTTCAGGTTTGTATCCACTGAAAGGGTTTGATCCTGCTCTCTCATTATTGAAGACAATATATTCAAAATCATCTTTAACATGCTTTTTCATGCTCTCATACTGAGGTCTGATCAAATCAGGTCTATTATGAGAGTAAGTATAGATTTTAATCATTTTCTAATTTATACTAATTGATTATCCTTTCTTTCAACAATTTGTTCAGAAATCCAACTGTAAGTTTTATTAATTCCCTCTTCTAGTGTTTGAGAATAATCCCATCCAAGTTTTTCTCTAATCAGATTATTATTAGAATTTCTTCCTCTTACACCTTGTGGTGCATCAAGTTTATACATCTTCTTAACAATCTTACCAGAAACCTTAGCAGCAGTATCTACTAGTTCATTAATAGAAACCATCTCTTCAGAACCAATATTAACTGGTCCCATAAAGTTACTATCCATCAATCGTCTAGTTGCTTCAATGCATTCGTCAATGAACAGGAAGGAACGAGTTTGTAAGCCATCTCCCCACACTTCGATTGCTCCACCAACGTCTGGGAGGTTAGCGACTTTACGACAGATTGCAGCTGGTGCTTTCTCCTTTCCTCCATCCCAGGTTCCTTCTGGTCCAAAAATATTGTGATACCTAGCAACCCTGACAGGAATGTCATGATTCCTATTGTAAGCAAAGTAGAGACGCTCACTGAAGAGTTTTTCCCATCCATATTCTGAATCTGGTGCTGCTGGATATGCTGAATCTTCACGACAATCAGGATTGTCAGGATCAAGTTGATTATGCTCTGGATACATGCAGGCAGAAGAACTATAGAAAATCTTAGTTACATTCTTTCCTACTCTATCATTCATTACTTTTTGTGCCTCAAGAACATTTAAGTTGATAGAGGCAGAGTTATGCATGATATCTGCTGAATGTTCATCTGTAAAGATGTATCCAGCACCACCCATATCAGCAGCAAACTGATAAACTTCATCAAAAGGTTGAATATAACGATAAGGAACTGAGTTAAAGAAGTTTCCTCTATCACCTTTATATTCTAAGACTCTTTCTACAAATCTCCTATCTCTGAGATCACCATAAACAAACTCATTTGCTTCAGATTCACTGAAATCAGGTTTTTTAAGATCAACTCCTCTAACCCAATAACCTTCATCACGCAGTCTCTTGACCATGTGACTACCAATAAAACCACCAGCGCCAAGAACTAGCGCTTTCTTTACATACTGTGCCATACTTATTGTTTGTTATACCTTTATTATATCAACCACCAAACTTTTTGACAAGGTTTGGAAACCCTGAATCCAATTCAGCAACAATTTTATACAATAAATCAAGTTTTTTCTCAACTTCTGCAAGTCTATCATAATCAGAACCACCAATCACTGGTGCTGCTGTAGATTTAGATTCTAGAGCCTGAAGTCTGGATTCAACTTCAACATCATATTTTGACATTGCTGCTCCACTTGCAGACTTTGCTGCTTTTCCTTGTATTGACATTTTAATAAAATTGAAATCTACATCTATATAGAAAAAAAAAAAACAGGATAGAATTCCTACCCTGCTTCTAAGATCCATGCACGCCACTTATTCTTTAGAGAAATAAGAAACTCATTGGGTTGTATCCCGACCAGTGCTGTTAGAGTCCATCCGTGACTTGATGAGATCAATCCTTGCTCTTAAATTTACTTCAGAATCTCTTTGAAGATGTCCATAAAACATATTCATATGAGTCTGAACATTACTCCATCCATGATACTTTTTATGAGATCTTACTCTCATATAGTAATCATGGAGTAGAAGTTTGGCATCATACACCGTCATCCACTCATGTATTAGAGTTAGATTGATGGCATCATTCTCCATTTAAGTGGCAGACACATTGTCTTTTATATAGCAAGGTACACCATCTGGATCTAACCACTTGGTGTACTCAAAGTCATCCATAGCAGTCAAAAGTTGCATCTTATTATCAAGAAGATACATATCACGATATCTTTTTGTGTAACTATCTGCTTTCTGAATACGAAAGTCTGGCATACCATTGATTTCTAGTATGCCATATTCTACGTACCTGTAAGGAAAGCGTTCAAACAAGATGTTCATTGAGGTCTTCAGCAAGGTAGTCAATAAGAATATCATAGTCATCTAGAGGATCTCCAGAGAACACAACACCTGAATTTTCATAAAACTTACGAATCTTTTTGTAAAGTTTTGGATTCTTTACATCCAGAAAAAAATCACCTGCAACTGCACTTTGGAGGGTGTTAATGTCTTTCTTGAACTTGGTTGTGATAGTCATTTGACTTGCTTGTGTACCTTGTAATTCTACTACATTGACTTCAAAAGTCAACTAGACAGTTCATATACTGTCTATGGGGGATGCGAGGATCGAACTCGCCTTAGCCGAATTATGAGTTCGGTGCATTCACCAGATTGCTAATCCCCCAAGGTAGGACTGCTGGGAGTTGAACCCAGGTCACACCGTTATAAGCAGTGGGCCTTAACCGTTAGGCGACAGTCCCTTGAACAGTCTTCCAATCATCCTCAAAGATTTGCATACCTTTATCAGTGAGCATGTGGTCGTACATTTGATCAAAGATCTTAGGAGGCATGGTACATATATGAGCACCATTATAGAAGGATCTGACCACTCTCTGAACACTTCTAATTGAAGCAGATAGAACTTGGGTTTCTATTCCCTGTATTCTATAAAGTTCAGAGATTGATCTAACAACTTCCAAACCTGCTATTGATTGATCATCCAATCTCCCAACAAATGGAGACACATATGTTGCTCCTGATTTAGCAGCAAGTATTGCTTGTGCAGCACAGAATATAAGAGTCACATTAGTCTTGATTCCCCTATCAGCAAGACCTGTACAAGCTAATAAACCATCTCTAGTGCAGGGAACTTTAATTGTAGCACAATATCCAAATTTGTCATGAAGTCTCATACCCTCATATAACATGGTGTCAGCATCACCCATTACTTCCATACTAATATCTTCTATCCCTATTTCATCTAGTTCCATATAAACTTCTTCAGGATCTCTACCACTTTTTCCAATCAAAGTAGGATTAGTTGTAACTCCATCAATCAATCCTGTTTTAAAATACTTACGTATAATTTTAGTATCTGCTGTGTCAAGGAAAAGTTTCATTAATTTTTTCTCTCTTTTTTAATAAGTTTTTCTTCATAGGGCATCATTATTGCCATTTGACCCTGTTCATTTACAATACCTATTGATTCACCATTTTCAACTTCACTAAGAAGTTCATCAAAGTCTTCCTTCCATTGTGCCACTGTGTAAATTCTCATCTGAGTTATGTATACATCTTATAAAAATCTAGATTGTAGTTTTTCTAAGATTGTTTTGTATGCTGGAATAAGATCTCCTTCATCCATTCTAAACAAATCCTTGTCATACCTTTCCTGATCTGTTTTACCCCAAAGTCTCATACAGTCAGGTGATATTTCATCTGCTAACAATAGATCACCATGAGGATCAATACCATATTCAATCTTGAAGTCAATTAAATCAAGTCCACAAAGATTAAAGATATTCAAAAGATAATCATTAATCAGATGTGTTTGTTCAATAAGAGGAGAAGGATCGTAACCCATTAATCTAACTCTATCTCTTGTAAGAAGAGGATCATGCTTACTGTCATCCTTAAGGAAAAATTCAACAATTGCTGGAATTATTGGTTGTCCCTCTGCAATGGTAGTTGTTCTGACTATTGAACCTGCTGCTCTGTTCCTACAAATTACTTCAAGTGGAATAATATCAACTTTTTTGCATAGCATTCTATTAGGACCATACTGACTAATGTAATGATTTTTTACACCAAGATCACTTAATTTATCAAACAATATGGATGAAATCTGACAGCACAGTGAACCCTTTCCAGCAGGAAAGTCTTCCTTTTCACCATTACCTGCAGTAACTTTATCATGATATTCAATTAAGACTTCTTTAGCATTATCAGTATCAAAAACTGTTTTAACTTTACCTTCTAATAGTTTCATAAAAAAGTTCTTTACCAAATTAAATTGCTATTTTTATTTGTCAACCAAAGTTATTACCCCATGAGCATAAAAAATTAATAATATGCTGCCTATAATGGCACTTATAATTGTAGCAGTTTTGTTATGTCTGTCAATAGCTTTGTCTATTAATTTTTGACATTCATCTTCAGTTACATAATGACTGGGTTTGATTTCCTTCATTCTATGTGACATAAGAAAAATTATTTAGATTTGATGAAAAAAGGAAGATCAGGGATTCGAACCCTGGAAGGTTTTATCCTTATTAGTTTTCAAGACTAACGCTATCAACCACTCAGCCAATCTTCCATTAACGGACATCAAAGTCCAATCTTTTAACTTTTCTTTTTCTTCTTTCTTCTTGATATAGAAGTTCTTGAGTGGAGAAGTGACTATTAATCTTTCTCTCCACATTATTAGTCACCATTACAACTTTATCTAAGTCTTTGGCACCAATTTTGTCACCCACAATACTCATTTGATTGGGGCAACCACAGAACTGAATTTTACTAGTGCTAGTTAGTTCTTTTCTACACTCTTTGCATCTGATAGTAATCATTAGGCATACATTGAATTCTACATGGGAGATACTGGACTTGAACCAGTGACCTACTGCGTGTAAAGCAGTCACTCTACCACTGAGTTAATCTCCCAGCTCCCTTGGCAAGATTCGAACTTGCAGTCCTACGATTAACAGTCGTTTGCATTACCGTTATGCTACAAGGGATTGTTGTACTCTTTTTTTGTTTTGAAGTAGAGTTTATAGTATCTCTTCTTCATTTCATTAAGAGTATCCATATCATCTTGAAACCCCATGTATTTACACATTTGGGATGACCCCTCCAATTCACTAATCAATCTTAGTATGTTGACAGGGTGTTTTTCAAGTCCTCCAAAATCATACTGAGACATAATAAAAATTTGGAGAAAGCGGAATACCAGAATCGAACTGGTGACGAAAGGTTGGAAACCTTTAGTTTTGCCTCTAAACTAATTCCGCAAGGAGCCTCTGACAAGATTTGAACTTGCGACCTGAGCTTTACAAAAGCCCTGCTCTACCACTGAGCTACGGAGGCAAACACTACACTTATCCGTATGCCATATGGGCATCACACCCAGTATACTGACAGTTTGCAATGGAGTAAGACAGGGATCCTCCCTGAACATTCAAAGGGGGTTAATTCCATCCATCATTCTGGGTGGCACCTTTGGTTGGAACGTCTCAAGTTCCTAACGTCTCAGGCTGGATTCGAACCAGCGACCAACGCTTTAGAAGAGCGATGCTCTATTCCACTGAGCTACTGAGACAAGTGCTAGTTCCTATCGCCTCTAACCCTGAACTAGCAAGGGGGTCACAGCAGTTGAAAGGGGTGAGGGGTTTATCCACCAATGTGACTCAGGTCTCCCCTTGTCTGTGCCTCTCAACCTTTATAATATAAGGCATTTAGTGATCTATGTCAAGGGGTTTGGTCACTTGGTGGACTGTCTATGTAGTATGCCTCACAATATTTAACTATGCCTGCTGTATGCATATTGCCTTGTGATACCCAATCATTAGCACATTCATATATTGCTTTAGAACTATACTTTGGCTCAGATCCTTCCATTTGTCCACCAAATTTAGCAAGTAAGATCTTGAGTGCTTGCTCTCTAACCTTCATCTTTTGGTCACTATACCTCCAATCATCTATAGACATTTTCTGATCCACCTTGAAAGTTTTCTGATCCACCAACTGGGTCCATCTGTGTTGTAGTTTTTCCATGCTTAGTAGACATATCGTACATCACTTCATGGATGTTCTCAGATTCTTTAGACATATCATAATGTTTAAGTGTTTCTGTTTTGAATACTTCAGATTCTTGTTGATATTTAATTTGTTTTTCACTCACAATTGGAGCAGGACCAAACCAAGGATCATCAGAAAGAACTACAGGTGCAGGAACACCAGTATACCCAAAGAAACCATATCCTTGAGTCAAATGTCCTGGTCCACATTCAAATAAAGGCACTTCAAGTTCATCAATAGTGCATTTAACTTTCATGTCTTTAACAGGTGGCCAGTTAATAGAAGTCACTGCTGCCCTTGAAAAAATACCAATTGATTTTTTAATTGATTGGATATTCATGACCAAACAAGTTTTTTAGAGTATTGATATGCATAAAGTTCACGATTTCCCTTAATACCCCAACCCAACCAATAATAAGCAGGAACCATGTATTGGGCGATAGTTTGTCCATTACCTTCAAAGTCAGGTAGGATTTTTTGGAATATAGGTTCATTAATCATGTAACGTGTCTGACCTTCTAATGAAGATGGATCACATCCATACTTAGCACAAAAGTTACCAAGACCTTTGTATCTTCCTACTGAGGTCCATTGAATAAGACCGTAACCACCAACAGTACAATTAATGTAAGTTACTCTTTCCCCTCCCTCACAAATATTAGAGATAAATTTACTCTCCTGTTTAATGTTGCCAAGGATTGCTGCAAGAGCATTGCTATCTGTAATTTTTGTTCTCTTTTGAAGTTCAGAAAGAATAAACTTTTCTTCTGTAGAGCAATCTGGACATTTCCATGTGCTCTCATATTGCACCACAGGAATTGGTTCAGGTGGTTTGGGTAAAGGATTAGGATCCTTCATCATGCTAAAAAATTCAAGTATCATAGGAGAAATAGTCTTTGCGGTAATACCTACCAAGAATATTGCTATTATAAAAGGCAGGCGTCCCATCTGTCAAGCTCTCCGTCAATACATTATTTAAAAAAAGTTGTCTTGTCTCTTCAAAGTTTACCTTACCTGGTGTGGAGTGTAAGGATATGATTTGTCTAGTAAACGTGTCCCGTCCATATTCTTTAACATCTGCAGTAAGTTCAGGGCTACTACCGTAGTAGTTTCGCCAGTTACTTTCAGATGTAACTCTCCTTCTTTTTCCACCTTTAGCAGTAGGTCTAGGCTTTCGTTTTGACCAAAAGTACTTCCTTCCAATATATCTTTTTCTGGTAATCCTGTTGGTAATACAGTAAACAAAACCGTAATTGTCCCCAATGAGGCTACCATCAAAAACAATGTCCAGGTAGGTCCAGGGATTTTCATAGTCAGAGTTGACTTCAATTTTTTCCACATTGTCATAATCTTCTCCCCTTATTTATTGGTTCTTCATGGAAGAACCAGTCATCAATCTTCTTTGCTTCAATCTTAGAGTTTGAACCCAGTGAAAGTATTTTCTTCCACATCCTGTTTAATTCCTCCAACAACATAACTTTCTACTTCTGTCTCCTGTGGTGCAACTTGCAATCCTTTAGATGAAATCCAATGAGAAGTCCAAGGAAGAGGGTTGTTATTTGCAGACACATCATACTGTGGTTTAAGACCCAGTGCTTTCATTCTGCGATTAGCAGTCCATTCAACATACTTCTTCAAAAGAGTATCATTGAGTCCAATCATACTACCATCTCTGAATAGATAATCAGCCCATCTACTTTCTTCATCAACTGCTTTTTCAAACATACCATAAACATTCTCTTCTTCTTCTTTGGCAATCTCCTTCATAATAGGATCATCACCATTTTTCCATTTGTTTAAAATGTTTTGAGTGATGGCAAGATGTTGATTTTCATCTCTTGCAATTAATGAGATAATCTTTGCAGATCCCTCCATAAGTTTGAGTTCACCAAATGCAAAACTGCAAGCAAAACTAACATAGAACCTAATACCCTCAAGAATGTTAACGTTAGCAACAGCTCTGTACAACTTTCTTTTAACTTCTTTGATGTCCCACTGAGCTGAGGGAGAATCTTTCCAATCCTCTCTCCACATATTACCACTACCATACTGTTGGGCTGCTTGAATGAAGTCATCATACGCTTCTGTTACGCTCCTTGCACGCTCTAGGATTCTTTCATCTGTAATGATAGTATCAAAAACCTCAGATGGGTCTGAATAAATGTTTTTGATAATATAAGTATATGAACGACTATGGATCATCTCCATAAATCCCCACACTTCCATACATGCTTCTAGTTCAGGTAGACTGCAATAAGGTATAAAAGCCATCCCAGGACCACGCCCTTGTATGGAGTCAAGCATAATCTGATACTTGAGGTTGCTTGTATAGATATGCTTTTGTTCTGGACGAAGTGTTTGATAATCTGCACGATCTTTTTGTAGAGAGACCTCTTCAGGTCTCCAAAAATATCCTAATTGTTGAGTTGTAAGTTTTTCAAAAATAGGATACTTATACGAATCATATCTTTGAATACCAAGAGGTTTACCAAAGAACATTGGTTGCTTCTTAGTATCATGCACACTGCTATTGAAAACAGTCATTCCCTTCACACTAGTATTATCTTTTTTTATGGAAACTTTAAACTGCACAGGATTCACACTCCCCCTCCTCTACTTGTTCTAATTCTCGAAGTAAATCGTTTATTTTTGAAGACTTGTCTTCATCAACCTCATCTGTTTTGAGGTCATTTGTATTTTGGTAGTAACTTGTCTTCCAACCATACTTATATGTAGTTAACAAATCATTTGCCATCTCTGAAACAGGAACCTCATTGTTTGGATAATGTTCTGGATTGTAACTCCAGTTACCAGAAATTGCTTGGTCAAAGAATTTCTGCATTACTGCAACAATTTTGATATACCCTTTGTTATCAGGCATGTCCCAAAGCAATGTGTAATTGTTCTTCAATGTATTGAATTGGGGAACAATCTGCTTAAGAGGTCCTTTCTTGGACTTCTTAATGGACAAGTAGTCTCTAGGTGGTTCAATTCCATTGGTTGCATTTGACACAACGGAACTGCTTTCCGATGGCATTTGTGCGGACAGTGTTGAGTGCCTGAGACCATAGGTGTTGATAGATGCCCTAAGAGACTCCCAATCATGCACTAACTCCTGACTAGAAACTTCATCTACATCTTTCTTATATGTATCAATTGGCAAGATTCCATCAGAATATTTTGTTCTACCAAAATACTCACAGTGTCCTTTTTCTTTAGCAAGTTGATTAGAAGACTTCAGTAGATAATACTGGAAGGACTCAGACAGTCCATGCACAGCATCCCATGCCTCTTGAGACCCATATGAGTATCCAAGTTTGGCAAGGTAATGTGCTAGACCAATGAACCCAACCCCAAGGGACCTACGTGCCTTTGTAGCAACCTCTGCAGAGATGACTGGATACTCTTGATAGTCTATCAATTCCTCCAGTCCTCTGACTGCTAAATCACACAGGTCTTCCAATTCTTTATCACTTCTAACCTGTCCAACATTTACTGCAGAAAGAATACACAAAGCAATCTCAGCAGTCTTATCATCAATATGCTGAAGAGGATATGTTGGTAATGTAATCTCCTGACACAAGTTACTCATCTCTACTTTATCTTTAAAAGAAGAGTGAGAGTTGCAATGATCAAGGTTCATAATATAAATGCGACCAGTCTCTGCCCTCTCTTTTAGGAGATCAAGAATTAATTCTTGCGCTCCAACTGTGGTTTTGGGGATTGATTCATCAGACTCATACTTGCAGTATAGGTTATCAAAAGTATCGGTGCCAAAACTCTCAAACAAACCAGGAACATTATGTGGGGAAAATAAGGTGATTTCCTTATTTTGGATAAAACGTTCATAAAATAATTTAGATAACTGGATACTATAGTCTAACTTCCTTACTCTATTATCTTCTGTTCCTTTGTTATTTTTTAGAACTAAAATATCTTTTATTTCTTGGTGCCAGATAGGAAAGTGAACTGTAGCAGAACCACCTCTGATGCCGTTTTGAGTGCAGCATCTGACAGTGCTTTCAAACTTTTTGAGGAAGGGGACCACACCTGTGTGTTGTACCTCTCCATCTCTGATTTTAGAGTTGATACCACGTATTCTGCCTGCGTTGATGCCGATACCAGCCCTCTGTGCGACATATCTGCCAATAGCCATATCACTGCTAAAGATACTATCGAGGGTGTCATCAACATCAACGAGAACACAAGATGCAAATTGACGCAATGGTGTTCGCACTCCTGCCATGATTGGTGTTGGGATGTTGAGTCTGTGTTTGGAAATTGCGTCATAGTACCTTTTGACGTAAGACATTCTGATTGTCTTTGAATAGTCTCTGAAAATTGTCAGAGCAATCATCATATACATGAACTGAGGTGTTTCATGCACTTTTCCAGTGCTTCTATCCTGTACTAGGTATTTATCTACAACCTGCCTCAGTCCAGCGTAAGTAAAAATAAAATCACGTTCATGATCAATATATGAGTCTGCTTTTTCAATCTCTTCAATAGTATACTTGGCAAAGATATCTTTATCATAGAGATCTTCATATGCTTTCTCTGTGATATGGTCTATCAGTTTAGGCATCTCTCTAATCTTTCCATACAATTGCTTTCTTACAGAGAAAAGAAGAAGTCTAGCTGCAACAAATTGATAGTTAGGATGATCTAGATCAATCAAGTCAGATGCACTCTTGATCAAAATTTCCTGAATTTCACCAGTGGTAATTCCATTATAAAATTGAATACCAGAAGTCATCTCAACTTGACTTGCAGAGACCCCTGCAAGACCCTTGGTTGCCTCTTCAACCATCAGATGCATCTTATCTAGGTCAAGAGGTTCAATTCTTCCATCTCTCTTTTGAACTTTAGTGCCGTTGCTCATATTTTTTTCCAATTGTTAAATTTAAGTTTTGCTTGAAGACCACTATATGTGTTTGATTCTACTAGATCCTGGACATGATGTCCAGCAAGAACCATATCATTAATATCTTTTTCTCTTACGTTAGATGGCCAGATGACAACATCTTCCCCTCTATCAATTGTGTCCCTAATACGCCTGAGGATCTCACTGTTCCTGGGTTCGTTATCAAATATCCAGCAGCAATTGCTAATCCCCCAATCACGCTGAACAAGATCAGCTCCACACATAGCAACCGCATTGCAAAGGAACGTGCTGTCAAAAGGTCCTTCTGTAATATAGACTCTTGAGTTTTTGTCAATCCTGTCCAATCCATAAATTTTGGGGGCATCTTCTTCCAACATAATGGTTAAGTATTTAACAGGGTTTGTAGAGAGCGCTCTACCCTGAACTCCAATAAGTTTGTCATCGCTAACAAGAGGAATTACAATTCTTTCCTCACCAAATTTAGTGTTTTGAAAAGAATTTGGTTTGATTAAATTGGCAAACTCTTGGAAGTTTTTAGCATAATAAAATTTACCATCAAAGATTGCCCTTGCATTTAGATATGCTCTAGATTTATCTACATCAAAAGCAGATGGTAAATCAATTACAGTTTTTTTAAAGACAGGTTTCTTTGAAAGTTTCTTAAAGATATCCTCAGGTTCCTCTGTTTGAAAGTTCTTTCCAGCATGACCGTCTTTAAACTTCTCAAATACATATTGCTTATGACTCTCAGGATCAATTTGCTTCAGAAAATTATTGAATGACATATTGACGCCACAATTATGGCACTTGTAGTTGGTGTTGTTCTTTATCCTATAAAGATAACCACGTGCCTTATTCTTGTTCTTTTGAGAGTCACCACATATAGGACATCTAAGATTGTAAAGATGTGGTTTAACCTTTTTAAATTTCTGGAATCTGGATGATATCAGATTAATATATTTTATATCAATAAAATCCATTAACCGTCAATAGCACCTCTTTGTATTGTAGTTGGTTCTGGAACTGATGTCAAGATTCTACTTGTAATTGCATTATTATTCATCAAGAAGGTAAGAACAGCGAGACCACCAACAGCCATCCAAACTCTTTTCTCTAATCCACGTAATCTTTGCAGCACACTGTCATGATCTGCGTCCATTTTATCACGGAGTTTGTCAATCTTTGTAAAGAGTACAGTGTCAATTTCTTGTTGTTTAGTAATTCGTTCTTCATGAACAGCAAGCATTCTGCTAACTGTAGTATTTACCTCACTTAATTTTTCAATTGCGGCATCAATCCTAAGGACAATTGGTTTTAAATCCTCAATCTTCTGTTCTAAAACTGCCAATTTAACTAGATTTTCTTCCATTATCAAAATAGGGATTGAAGTTCATCACTTTCTTCATCGCCTTTTTATCATCTCTTTTTTTTCTTTTAGACATCAAATCATTGATGTATCTTTTAACATATTTTCTTCTACCATCAATCTTCATAGGTTTATCATAACCAGCAGTAGGTCCCTTGGCAGCAGAAGAACCAGAGAATCCACCAGAACCTCCAGGAGGATTTGCTACCATACCTTCTTCATTAACACCAAATTCTTGATACATCGCACTACGAAATGCATCAATCATTCTATCAATTTTCTGCTTTTCCATCTGTTATCCTATTGAGTTCTTTTAAACATCCATCATCTAAATTTAAATCATGAATATCTGTTTTAGGATATTCAGGAAGTCTATTTAAAAAGACAATAAATGTCTTTACCACATCCCAATATTCTTTTTCAATTTTATAAAACAACATTGGAGTTGCTGCTTCACCAAAAATATTATAAAGAATAATAAAATGATTAATGAGAAGATGAGATCTCAGTTCACCATTATTTTTATACCTCTTAAGCAGCCTCTTAATATACTTAAAATGATTTAAGTCTTTATCAAAGTCTTCACGAGTAACTGCTTGGGGGTTCTGATAATATTTAATAGCAAAGAGAAGAAAATTCTTCTCATTCAATGCATCAAATCTCATTTAAAAATCATGCAGGGGGATAGATTGGAGCATTGCCAGTATTAATACCAGAGGATGCTACAAGAACTTCAGATTTAACTCTAAAGTTTCCTTCACAATCTCTGTAAGTTTGAATACCAACCCAACCAGCATGAGCAACATCATATGTGCCATCTTCACCAACTTGAGCACTTGCTTCACTTACACCAAATACCATTTTATTTAATCCACCACCCAATCTTTGGAATTCCTGTTCTGCTAGTGTTCCAAATGAATTAGTAATGGTTGATCCAAGTCCAATCATCACACTAGTATCACCAAATAACAATCTATCATTTGCTGAAATTGCAACACTGATTGCTGAACCAAGTGTGATACTGGTACTATTACCAGAAACTACACTGATAAAAGACCCACTCTCAATAAATCCAGATCCAAATTGACCTGAATTAAGAGAAACTGCTCCACCAAGTGCATTGATGCCATTAACAACAGGAATAACTGTTGTTCCTACACCAACTGCACCACTAGCAGTTACAGTTGCAGTTCCAATTGAAACAACTCCTCTTGAAACTGCCCCATCTTTAAATGCATCTCCTACTTTCAAGATTCCACCTAAGAATCCACCAGCTTGTTGATCAAGATTGAATGCAACTATACTTGATCCAGCGCTTGCCGCTGCTTGTGAAAGATCAAATGCTAAATGCCTAAATGTTTCATTTGATTTATTGAATGCTTCATTATCACTATATGTGTGGTCCAGAACAGTATACTTAGGAAGTTGCGTACCTGTATATGCAATTCCACTAATTGCAGATCCAGAAAGTCCCATTGTACTTCCAATTGTGCATGATGTCTTGCTTGCAACGCTAACAATAACAGCATCGCCTTCATAACTAGTTGCACTAGATGGAGTAGGATCTCCAAATCTTATAACATCACCAACACCTGGATTATCAGTCTCTCCAAAGGAGGTCCCTGAACCAGTAATAACTCCTGTATTATAAACAAGTGATACTGTGCCAGCACAATCTAAGTTGTCGCGGTCGCCCCAGAGTGCCATGTTTCTCTCTCTCAGTAATTTATTTGCTAATTAATATTTATAAAAATATCAACCCTCTTCATCTCTTGATTTAATTGCTTTGGTAACAACCTCAAGAAGTTGATCATCCATATCAGTTTTAGTTAGTTTAACTGCCTTAGCAAGAATAACAAGACAGATCTCAACCATCTTCTCACCAAGTTCTTCATTCTCTGGAATTTTATTAATAGCATCAGTGATAATTTTTGATGCAAGGGGAAGTAAAAATGCAAGCATGTTCATATGTTCAACTGCTCTATATATCATCAATCTTTATTTGAGACCCACTTACCTTTTTCTTTGTCAAATTTTTTAACTTCTCCAGGTTTCAATCTATTTTTTGCTTCCTTTGCTCTTTGAACAAATTTGCCATATTTCATCCTATCATCTTGTTGCTTATGACGTTTCTTCTCATCATCATATCTTTTTATAAGTTTTGAGTCTGCATAGTCAATTTTTTCAGCAAACATTGTCCATCTCCTCCTTACATTTCCTTCATCCATTGTATTAACAAATCTCTTTGATGCAGCAACCATAGCATCAACTGATGGTCCATCACCAAGATTACTACTTAAGGTAGTTTTCATTACAGGATAGACGCCACTACCTAATGACCATTTATTAAGTCCAGGTTCAGCAGCAGTTTGAAAGTCTTGTGATAAAAGATCTTCACTACCTTTAAATAATTTTTTATCTACACCTGCAACAGGACCAGATGATGTCGCATCATTACTAAATCCATTACTTTGTCCAGGATTATTAGCATGATTTGTAGATGTTTCAGATAGATTCACTTCAGAGCGCCTTTACCATACTTCTTAATGATATCATTTTTGACCTTACTGAATGCTCTTTCTGAAGCTTTGGGATCAGGTTTTTTCCTACCAAATGTATTTGGTTTACCTATGGGTTTGTCATATCTATTATTCCCATCAACACCACCACGCTCCATTCTTCTATCTCTGAGACTATCTTCTGTCTCTTCCTTTCTCATCTTAGTTTTGAAGTCCATGGCCATACGACGTTTAAATTGCTTATCTGCTTCTTTGTTATCGCCTTGATGTTGGGCACGTTGATCTTTATCATATGCACCTTTCTTTGCCTTATCAACACGCATTTTGCGTTCAGGAGTCATTGGTTCATATCCCTCAGTCTCAACATCTTCACCCATATTGTCACCTGTCTTCATCTTTTCACGTTTTGCTTTTGTCTTAGCAAGAAGACGTGCTTTAGCAGCATCCTGTTCACTCTTAGGGATGTCTATATTAGTCAAAGCACCAACTTTCTTATCTACATCACCAGGAGCATAACCTTCTCCTACTTCTTTAGTAGGTGCTTTAGATCCTGCTTTACTAATTTCTTTTCTTCTTTCTCTAGCAACTTGCATATCAATCATAGTCTTTCTCTTTTGGAGTTGGAGTTCCTTAGGACTCATCATCTCCTCAATCTCTTCCATTTCCATAATGGTTCCACCAATTTCTTCAATGGCTTCCTTCATACCCATTGTAGGGTTAATAGTAATTTTGTTGTTTACCTTCTTCTCTTTGATTTTTTTATTATTTTCTTCACCCTCTACCTCAAATAAATCAGTAGTTTCACTTATTTCATTTCTCCAGTCTGATTTTTTTGTTCTCCACTTACTCTCAGACAATCCTAATGATGACTTGACAGATGCTCTTTCAGTGGCACTAATACCAGAGTGCTGTGCCATATAATCGTTGAATGCTTTCATCAGATTACCAGTTTCTTTGGATTTATATCTGATTGCTTTAGTCAAAGATCTAACTCTTGACTTCATTTCCTCAGGTGAATTGTCCATAAGTCTAGTAATTTACTTCTTTTTCTTATGTTTATTTATGAAATTCCTAATATCGTTTACACCTGTCATTCTTGAAACATATTCTCTATGAGAATTTGTTCCAACTTCTCTTTGACTTGCTGGAACACCAGATGGACCAGGATAATTTACAACTGCCTCTGTAATATCTTTTAGCCAGGACTTGAACATAATATCATCTTCAGTTACAGCAATAACATAATTTGTTCCTCTTCTAATTATATTACCAATTAAACCATGATTAAGGTTTTCAATTAATTGATTCTTTTTAAAAACTCTACCAGAGACATAATTTTCTCTAAGATTTTTCCAATCAAATTTAGGTGCAATTTCCCAAAGACTCCATCCTTCTTTAACACTCATCTTCTTACGAAGATTATTCATCATCAATTTAGCAGACTTATCATCAATATTATTTGGAATGCCTTGTCTAAAAGATTTAAAATCATCTTCTGCTGCTGCCTTTCTCATCTTGGATGCTGACATCCCTTCAACACCCTCAGCGTCGGGATCTCTTTCTCCAGCAGATACAGTCTCCATACCAGAAAAATCATAGAGTTGACCATTATAATCTCCTGAGAGTTTTCCAAACTCTTTAACCCTGTCACCACCAACCACAATTTTAACACTTGAATATCCATCTTGATGTGCCTGCTTCAAAACGTCAAATATGGTTCTAGCATTGGGATCATTTACAATGCTTTCTGAATGATCAGGGAACATTTGTTTCATCATATCAACCTTTTCATCAGCATCAAAAGGATTCTTTTTCTTATCTTGAGTCCTTGATGGATAAACTTTTAATGATCCTTTACCTGCTGCTTTCTTTGCAGCATCTAATAATTTCTTATGTCCTATTGTTGGTGGGTTAAATCTTCCAAATGTAACTGTAAGTGGTCCAAGGTCTTCTTTAGGTGTCCCATCTGCACGTGAAGGGACTGGCATTCTCCTTGGACTTCCATCTGCAAATTGTCCAAATTCTCCTTGCTGCACTGGCATTTGCTGCAAGTCTTGCTGCTGTGATTTATTTTGTTTTGGTTCTTCATCCGCTTCAGGTGATTGAGATCTCTCTTTCTTGGAGAGCATTTCAAGTCTCCCTTTTTTAGTAACAGCAACTCTGTTACCATCCTTATCATACCAATTACCATGACCATCACCAGTTAACTGTTGACGTGCAGCAGTCTCTGATGCCTGTGATACCCTAGCTTCTGTCAGGAAATTTAAGAATAATTTCATTAGGTATGATTTTTCCTCATACAATATTTATGAGTCTGCCAGACTGAATACATCAGAGTCACTGGTAGCAGCAACACCAGTCTCATCTTGAAACTTCTTCAAGTCATTCTTAGATGGTTCACGAAACCTCTTCAATGCCATTTGATGATACTCTTCAGACAGATCAAATCCAATATAATCATGACCAAGAAGACTTGCAACCAGACCAGTAGTACCAGAACCACTGTAAGGATCTAGTACCACACCTGGTTTTTCCATGACTGCTTGAAGACACCTTGCAGGGAGTTGGATAGGATATGGAGCAGGATGAGGATTCTTCATCTCAGGACCAAACTTCCAGACACTAGTCCAATTAGCAGAACGCCTTGGAAGTCTGGGATGTTTAGAACCTTTACATAACCAAAAGATTCTCTCATCAGTTTGAATAAATCTGTATCCAGAAATCTCAGGTCCACTACCACGATTCCAGATAATCTCTTCTCTGATGTTCCACTTAGTCTTAGTCAACCATTGCCAGGGTGAAGAGGCACCACCTTTATCATACCTGACTTTGTGATTATAAAACAAAGATCCACCTGCCCTAGTCTTATCAAAGAGAATATCTAACAGCTCAATCTGCTGCTCCTGATACTCATCTTCAGGTAGAGTGTCATCAAATGCAGCATATTCAATCTTACGAAACAATCCACCACCCACACCACACTTGTTGTATGGGGGAGATGTTACAGTGCAGTCAATAGACTCATCTTCAAGTTCAAGGGCAAGGTTGATACAGTTGCCAGTTCTGAGATCAATCATAGTCATGCGCTTATATGGGAATACTATAGCACATCAAAGGAGTTCTGTCAAGAAATTTTTAAGAAGGGACCACACAGATCTCCATCATCTACATTCATTTTTGCTGCTCTGTAGAAAAATTCAATTAATAATTTATTCATTTTTTTTCTAGACTTTGCTATCTGAAATGCTCTTATTATCTTTAATTGTTTTAACTTCATTCTCAATAATGGACCATACTCTTTTACAGATTGAACATTAAATTGTGCTTTTAATTTATTAGGATCTGTGATAGCCAACTCATCCATTTCAAATAGTTTTGTGATGAAAGCTTTTGTGTTACTTGTTCCATAAACTTCACCACCCTCAACAGAAAGTTTACCAATAGAATATGGTATTGCTTTTGACCTTAAAACTTTATCTAACTCTCTGGTCCAAAAATCAATATAAGGTTGAGTATTTAAACTGGTGCTCTTTTTTGGCACATTTGCATCAAGATCTACAAATTCATTTATTATATTAGTAAATAAAGAAATAGGGATAGTACCTAATTGTGCGTTAGAACGTCTTTCAGTTCCTTTATCTGTAAATACTATCTCCTTTGGTTCTGCTTTTATATTATCACCTGCTGCTCTTACCTCTACCATATACTTTGCTTTATAATCACCAACTCTAAATTCTGCAGCATATTGAAGAGAATTGCCTGAATTTTGTTGTTTATCACCAAAACCTAATTGATTTTTTCGTGTGGTTACATCAAAGAACATTGCTGGTCCTACATCATATGCTCCTTGTATAAAATCAGCTGATTTTATATTAATAGATCCACTTTGATCCCAATCATGAACATTAGTCTGTTTGTATCTCATAGAAACACCAGAGGTCTTTGCCTTCAATGAAATAGGCAATACTGCTTTAGATTTAAAATACTGGCTCATCAAAGTATTAATAGTTCCTACCAATACAGCAGGATCTAAACCCTCAAAATTTTTTTTCAATACTTCAATACTATTAAACATTTTTTCATCCTGACCATTCTTAACAATAAAAATATCTGCTGTGTTCCAAGAATCTTTTTGACCGTAACCACCAAACAACTTCCAAACATCATTTCCAAATTTATCCCATATATCAGGAATTACTGTAGAGACCTTAGCTCTTGGAATACCATTAGGAATTCCGTCATACCATCCATATTTGTAACTATTATTTTTAGATCCTATACTGTGCCCAATATATCCACATACAACTTTTGCTGTTTCAATAAATGTATTATACCAATCTTTTGGAATTGGTTTTTTATGAACTTCTTTTAGTTTAGCATCTAATGCAACCTGTGCCTTATTAGATGCTAAACTTTTACCTGGAACGTTAAGACTAGCACCCTCTGCTACTGCGTAATAAACTGCTACCAAGGAACATTGTTCCTGGATAGCAGTGGCACCCATTTTTTTACTAGGTTTTTCTGAGTTCTTTATATTGTTATTAGGCATGGACCACTACTCAAAGTGATGCAATAATTTTTAAGATTTCAGTTTCAGAGAACTTACCAGAGGTTTCTAATTCCTCTTTCATACCTTTCTTTTTCTTATCATTAAGAGCCTTCTTCATGGACTCTTCTTTGTTACCATCACCATCAAAGTCAAGGTAGTCAGGTTTAGATCCTTTCTTCTCTGCAACATACTCTTCTTTCTTAGTCTTTTCCTTATCCATACGAGCAGACATCTTTCTAATCTGATCAATGCTCATATTGCCAATGCCAGTAAAACCTGCTTTTGAAGGATCAGGTTGCTTCTTAGAGTCATCCTTATATCCACCAGCAGCACGAGCAGCAGCACGGTTCTCATCAACCTGCCCAACTTCCTCTTTCTTATATTGAGGATGATCATCCATCTTCATACCACGCTTTTTCTCAAGCTTGGCCTTTCTTTCCTTAGTTCCCTTCTCAGGGTCCATGTCACGAATGCCCTCAGCAGCAAACTCTTCATTCTTGGGAACACAGTTGGGAACCATCTTACCACCTTTCTTCTTCATCCCAACTTGTTTGTGGGAATCCCAGCAAGGATCACTTTTCTTCTCATTGAACATCTTGAGAAGACCATTCTTAATTATAGCAGAGTCTTCAGCAACTACTGTGCTATGTAATCTTTGAACTCTCTTGTCTTGGTTATGTCTTGTGGACCAAGTTTCTGAAAGTCTCTTTTGCTGTCTATACTTTACAAACTCTTCAAGAGCTTGATCTTTATTCTTTAATTTGATTCTACTAAATGTCTCACCAAATGCTTCAAGAATTCTTTGTAATTTTTCTTGTCTTCCTACAATAGAAGATTCAGGAACTAAGTTAGAGATAATGTCCTCTGCTTCAGATACAGATACTTCTTCAAGAACTACTTCAAGAACTTCTTCAGCAATGTTACGAAGATCATCATCTTTGAGTCTTGCAGTGTTCATTTCACTGATCAGATCTCTTTGTGAATTTAATTCTTCTTTTGCTTCTTGACTATGGACTGCAGTATATGCATCCATAAAGTTACGCATTGATGAGGACATCTCTACATTTACTACATATCTCTTTTTATTTATGCTGAAGGATATTCAGTAGGTTTAGGTTCCATATTCAAAAATATTTGTTGTAGTATCAGTTTCTGGAATATCTTCAGGTTTTTTGTTAAATCCAAATGGACCAACACCTGGTGTGTCAAACTTACGACGTTTTTGTGCCATACTACAAATAGTCTCCATAATCTTGATTGTATCTTCTACAGTACAATTCTCTGGCATATTGCGATTGACAATATCAAAGAGTGGAAAGAACTCTTTTGCTGCATCATTCACCTCTGAGGGTGTAAGTGGATCATACTCTTGCATCATTTGCCTCCAGTTTCATAACCAAGTGTGTCATCTTCTTGTTTTAATTTTTCTTGTTCTAACTTATTAAGTTGTTCTTCAATTTTAGTATCAATGTACATAATAAGATTACGAATATCAATAATTCTTGTAGGACAACAAGATATATCTAAGGTATATTCTTTTTGCTCACGAAATAGTGTACCTCTAAGAGCTACAGCAGTTTGAATATCAAGTTCAAGATTGATCATACATCTCCTTCTACACGATTCTCAGAATAGTACGCATTAAATGTACCATCAGGATATCTTGCACTCAGTTTCTCAATATTCATATCAAGAATTTCATCAAAGTTTGTGTCCAATGCCATAAATGCTTGAGCAAGATACCAACAAATGTCTCCCAACTCACGTTTCATGTGAAATACATTATCTTCATTATAAGGTTTGCCTTGAAAGACAATCTTTTTAACCACTTCTGTAAACTCACCTGCTTCTGCAGATAGTCCAAGAGCAGCAGTCAATAATTGAGAAGTATTAGTTCCACCTGCTTCAAGTTCAGCAATTCTAGTTGCCATGATTGCATAATCAAGACTAGCATCACTAGTAGTCTGCTTCACAAAATCAACATAGTTATTCAAAACTTAAATCCCTCAAATGTTTTTTTAGGTTTCTCTTCTGGATCATACTCCTGATTCTTACCATTGTCAAGGATGTCTTCTTGAGCAGACTGCTCACAATCATACAGTCTCATTTTTGCTCTATCAACACCAATAACAAATCTCTTAAACATGTTGATATCATTATATCTGTTCTTCAATTGCTTCACCATAATCTGCCCTAACCCCTCCAACTCTTCAGTGCTAATAAGGGCAAACATAAGATCAGCAGTAGCAGGGAGGCCAAAGGATTCAGAAGTATCAGTAAGTTCAACATCAGAGCTCCCAAAACCAGAACGAGTGGTTTGAGTAGCAGAGATGATGGGGACATTTGCCTCACATGCCAATCCTCTAAGTTCTTCAGCAATTGCCTTGACAACAGTATATGAATTGACATTACTGCCTGCGCGATACCTAGAGGAAGCACATATATTAAGGTAATCAATGAAAATAATATCAGGTCTAAATGATTTCTTAAGTGCAAGTTCATTGAGAAGAGATGCAAAGTGACCACTATGGGCACTTGCAGTTGGATATTCTTTAATTATAAGAGTGCCTTGAGTTTTTTCTGCAAGATTTGTTACCTTATTTTCAAACATTTGTTTTGGAAGATCAGCAATATCCTGAATGTTAACATTCAAAAGATTAGCATCAATTCTTTCTGCAATTCTTTCTTCAGACATTTCAAGCGTGATGTATAATACATTCTTGCCTTGGAGTAACACACTGCTTGCGACATGACACATAAACAAAGACTTACCAACACCAGTGCCAGCAAGAGCAATATTGAGTGTTTTGTTTGGAAGGCCACCCTTTGTAATTTTGTTGAGAAATTCAAGGTCAAATGTAGTCCTTTCTTCTTTTCTGTTATATAGTTCAAACCTTTCTGCGTAGTCCTGTAGGTAATCATGCCCTACATGATTATCAAAACTAACAGCAAGAGCTTCAGAAAGAATAGAAGGTATAGCATCAGGTTGCTTCTTTTCATCTTGCCCATCAGCAATTGCAATTGATTCCATAAGTGCCAAGTAAATAGCACGTTCTTTACACCACTTCTCAGTTGTGTCTTCTAACCACTCCTTCTCTGCTGGTTCAGCATCAAGATAACTGATAACTTTAGATATCTCAGTATAAGAAGTATCATTAATATCTTTCCTTTTTTCAATCTCAATACTTAAGACTTCTTTAGAGGGAACTTCATTATACTCAGAAACAAAAGATACAATCTCCTCAAAGACAATCTTTTGATTATGGTCTTGGAAATAATCTGATTTAATAAAAGGAATTACTTTCCTAAGATACTCTTCATTATGTAAAAGGTTTCTAAGAACCAAGAATTCAATTTTGTTCATCAGGTGACCACAAACAATAAGTTGACATAATATACTTTTTACCCTTTATCACTGGATTACCTCTGTGTGGAAACATCCAATAAGGGGGGAACAAAAGAACAGAACCCTTCTTTGGTTTAATACTTACATCAGGATAGAATACAGTCTCACCACCTTCAAAATCATCATTCAAATAATATAGTAAAGCAAGATATCTAAGAGATGTTTCATGACTTGCTACATCAGCATGTGTATCATACTTATCTGTAGATCCTCCAATGTATCTTTTAATATTAGCTCCTTCAAATATGAAGTTGTTTGTATTAAAATGTTTACCATACTCACCCAAATACTCTTGATATTTTAATACAATGGTTTGAGATAGACTAATGATTTTTTTCTCTGCTACCTTATGATAAGTGCCAATAAAAAGATTAGTCCAGTTAGGATATCCTCCTCTATCTAATCTTTGTTTGTTATCACTTTCTTCAAATAATCTAATATATTCATCACAAATTTCATCTGGAACTACATTATCAATTTTAAGACAGTAATCTAATATATTCATAGACCGTAAGAAAACTCCTCCTTTGCAATTGCATCAAGTTTCTCCATCACTTCTGGTGTGAAGTATGCTTCTGGGTCTTTGTAGATTGCCTTGGCATAGACTTTCTTACCATCTATCTCATAACGACCTGCAACATTTTTCCAGAGACCTCCCAGTTCACCCAACTCAAGAAGACCATAATATCTATCAAGACCACGCTCATCGTAATAGAGACGTATGGTAACATCTTTATTCTCCTTACTTAAACGCGACTTGTGAGTCTTAGCCTTGACAAGATTTCCGACCACTTCTGTTCCATCTTTTTCTTTCTTCTTGCTGAGATAGATGATTGTAGACGCTGCATACTTGAGGCCACTGCCTCCTCCCATTTCTTTTGTAGGGACATAAGAACCGATAACATCATAGGTGTGATTGGTAACAATCATAGGAATGTTTGCTTGACCAAGTTTGAGTGTGAGCATACGAAATGCTCCCTTGACAAGTTGAGATTTAGTCATGTCTCTGACTTGTTTATCATCTAGAGCATCACGAATTTCTTTCTCTGTAGAGAGCATCCCAAGAGAATCTAGAACAAACATACAAGGTTTACGATCTTCTTCAGGTGCTTTCATGTAAAGATCTACTGCCTTCAGTGCCTTGGTTCTAAACTCTTCAATGGTTACAACATTAACCACCACTAAACGATCAAGAGGTATTCCTCTACTTTCCAAAAGAGGTCTATTAACTGCTGCCTCAGTATCAAAATAGAGGCAATACCCATCAGGGTTAGCATTAAGGAAATTTTGAACGACAGCGAGGCTAAAGAAAGTTTTTCCAGTGCTAGACTCCCCAGCAATGGCAGTAATCTTATTCCCAGATACGCCACCAAATATACTACCTGAACAAAGTCCGTTAAAGATGTACGAACCTGTGTCCACATATGACTCAGTGTCATCAATATCTTTTGCGAGTTTGGTGTAGTCATCTCCAATCTCTTTTACAATATCTTTTAAAAAATCCATTAAATAACAAATCCAAATTTTTCACGAGCAATCTTTTTGTATGGTCCACCAGGATTATCCTGACGAATCTCCATAATTATATTCAATTTTTCAAAAAGTTCACTATCAGGATTAATAGAATTAACAATCATAGCGAGTTCTTCATCATTAATAGGAAGATCCATTATCCAAAAAATAATTCAAGGTTTACAGTTTTTTCTACATTCCAACCAATAGCATCAAGAATGACCTTTACAGGATCAAGAAATGCTTTCTGAAATTGTAAGTCATAGTCAATGTACTTGTCAATACCAAGCTCTAAAGGAAAGTCAGAAATAAAAGAAATTACATTCTCTCTGATTGGATTTGCTTTTTTTAGATAAACAAACTTAATCTTTTCTCCATTATTAATAAGAGAATACTTATTGTCTAGTTTGTTTTCTTTCACATAATAATTATATAGTAATGCACCCCTCACATGAATAGGTGTTCCTTTTGCATATATGGTTGAATGACTTTTATGCTTGTTAACATCACTAACAGTTCTGGGAAAAGAAATATCCTCAGGTGGCATTTTCTTAAACTTTGCTCTAGCATCATCAATAAACTCAATGACTTCTTCCTCTGTGCCACCCATCATAAGGTTGAGAGCATCCTTAATCATCTTCCTACAAGGTGCAGGAGTTGATGATTTAACTGCCTCAATGCCCATGATTTTTAACTTAGGTTCTTCATACCTAACACCTTCACTATCCCAAACATTGAGAATGTATCTTTTCTTAGCAGTCCAAATTCCACGATCAGCAATATTCTCACGCTTCATCTGCATCTTTTGATCATATGCATTCACATACGTCGCAAGTTTCTGATAAGAATTCTCAATAAACGGTTCCAGTTTATCTTGGCAGATCTTGTCAATGACCTCCACAAGTTTAGTCTTATTGTCAATAATATTACTAAAAAATTTATTAACAAGAGGTCCAAAATCAATATAGATTGAGTCAGTGTCAGATGCAATGACATAATCTACTTTTTTAGTTTTTAATAAATTATTTAGATAATCATTAACATGATTTTCTATCCATCTGATGGACACTTGTCCTGAGAGTGTAATAGCTTCTGCATTGGCAAGTTTGTAGTACCTAAAATACTGATTACCGATAGCGCCATAAGCACTATTAAGAGAGATCTTCTTAGCCATTTGAATATTGTTGCACCTGGCAATCTCTTTCTCAAGTGCTTTAGTTGGAGTCTTTTCATACTCTTGTTTTGCTTGGAGCATTCTTTTCTTAAAGATGACCCTCTCTGCATACATCTTTTCCATCAACTCAGGAAGAAATCCTTTCACATCTTTCCTATACATTGCACCATTAGCACAAACTGCATAGTCTTTATACATTTCAAAAGTTAATTCTTCCTTAAGTATTCTATCAACTGTTGTGCTGGGATGTTTTTCATCAACAAGGGTCTCTGGGGAAATATTATATTGCATAATAAGATGAGGATACAGACTGTTAAGGTCAAAACTAACCACCCAATCATACTTTCCTGGTTTCGGTTCTTTAACATAAGCACCAGCAAACTTTGAATCCTTGTCTGTCCTATCTTTAGGAGGAATAACAATGTTCCTCTTCTTTAAATAATTATAAATTATTGTATCCCACATCCTTACCTGATACATCACATCAACATAGTTAACCTTTGCTGTGTATGCCATGGTCAGGGCAAGTTCAATTAGTTTCATCTTGTCTTCCAAACGGTCAACAAGTTCCACGTCAATAATGTTGTAGTCTACAAACTTCTTCCAGTTCCCTCTATAAAAATCTTTGAAGGTTTCAAACTCACTGTGATCTAGTTTCTTCTGACCCAGTTCCACTTGAGCAATATAATCTAGTCTGTAAGACTCTTGTGCTTTGTACGTGAACTTCTTATAAAGTTCAAGGTAATCTAATGTAGTAAGTCCAGCAACATCAAATACATTGAACTTTCTACCAGAAATCCATGCTTCATCTCTAGTCACCAGACCCCAAGGGGATAGAAGTTTCATCTTCTTCTCGCCCATAATCCTGCTGATCCTGCCACACAGGTAAGGAATATCATACAACCTTACATTCCATCCTGTAATCACATCAGGGGTGTTCTGGGTCCACCAGTAGAGGAATGCATTGAGCATTGCAACCTCATCACTATAGTGGTGATAGGTCACATTCTTTTGTGTAGGGGTATAAGGTTTTCTTCCCCAGGTTGTGATTTCTTTAGTTGTGTAATCTTGAATAGAGATAGTAAGCATCTCCTCAGAACAAGATTCAGGATCAGGAAATCCCCTCTCTGCCTGAACCTCAATGTCCATAGTTACCAGAGAAATCTTTGAGATATCAAATTGAATCTCATCCTCTGAATATTTGTCTGAAATATATTGGTACAGATATCTTTCATTTCCATAGATTGGAAATCCATCTACACCATCATACTTTTTATAAAATTCTCTACAATCCCTGATAGTTCCTGGTTGAATGGGTTCTACACAATCACCATCAAGTGTTTTCCATTTAGATTCTTTCTTTGACTTGACATAAAGAGTTGGTTGATATTCTTCTCTATAGATTCTTCTTTGTCCATTCTCATATTCACGAACCAAAAAGTTGTTACCAACCATTTGGATGTTAGTATAAAACCTCATCCCTTCACCAGACTCTCATACCTCTCTTTCAGTTTACTATTAGGATCCACAATAGTCAAGATCTTATCTGAATGAACCATAAAGGTATTCTGTGATGTCACACCAACTAACCAGGGTGACATTGTATCCTGCTCACCTAAGACCATGGGTTCAGTTAGTTTACAATCAGGAGATCCTAGTTCACCTGAAACTTCATCAATTTGTGCAAGGATGGTGAGTCCATCAATGATCAATACTTTTAAATTTTCCATAATAACTCCTAAAAAAATGGGGAGATCCTCTGGATTTTGCCAGAGGTCTCCCAGCAGCGACGATATTCAGTTCTATTTATAATTTAAAACCAAACTTTCTTTTGATGATGATCTGGTATAATTCTACCAAGAACAATAGTTAACAACCCATTCTCAAATTCAACTGATCTAACTTCCGTTTCATCTGAGAGGCTCCAAGTTCTGGTGAAAGATCGTTGAGCCAGTCCTCTATGGACGTAGTTTTGGCTTGACTCTTTGTCTTCTTGTTGATTTCCTTCGACAAAGAGTTTTCCGTCTTGTGTGTAGACTTTGACATCTTCTTTTTTAAATCCTGCTAGTGCTAACTCAAGGAGCGACTCTGTGCTACTGACTTGAATTAAGTTGTATGGAGGATAATTTGATTGTGTTTCTTGAAGAGTAAACAGTTTATCAAAGTATTGTTCCATACCAATACTATGTTTATTTATACGTTCCATGAGTGCAGGAAGATCAGACGCACCATACTTGTAGGTGTTAAGGTTACCCATGATTGTAGCTCCTTTAAAGCGAGTTTGTGTTTTGTGGACCCCTAAGGCATCCAATACTAATTATAACAGAAAGCAAAAAAAGTGGAAGGGTAAAAACCCAACCACTTTATAGGGTGTTCCGACTTTCGTAGAGACCGCACGAAAAGAGTCTCAGTGTTATTTATTATCTTCTTCTTGTGGTTTGCTTTTTTTACCAATATTATACTTCTGCTCTAGAGACCAGTCATTCTTGTCTCTATAAGGCAAAACTTTGATTTGATTCAATGGAGCAATGTCCATGATTGAATCTTCTTTTACAACTGTGATGAGACCCCAATCAGCAAGCAGGCGAGTAATACGATTCCTACGCTGAACGTCGTTAATAGTAATGTTAGCGTATTTGCCATCAAGAGCAAATAACTCCTTAAAATGTACTATAAAGTATTTACCTTGCTTATGCAAAATATGGCAAGATTGGTAAAGTTTCTTTTCTTTGCGAGAAGCAACACCAATTCTTGTTAAAGTTTCTCTTACTTTGAGGAAATCATCAGGTTCATTTAATAGAATCTCAACCATTTTATCTTGAGACCAACTAACCTGAGGTTCAGTTGTTTGAGTCATCTTTTACCACCAGTATCAAGTTTTTGTTTAATGTAGTCCAATTGCTCGTTTGACAAGATTTTCAGTGCTTGAGATGCTTTCTCATTATTATAACCATAATAACTTTTAACAAACTCTAGATCTGATACCTTTTCTTTGCGGACCCAAGGAGAAAATCTCTTCCTCTTTCTCAGAATATTTATGTAAAAATTATATTGCATGTCTTTATCTAAGAAATGATACCTATTCATTTCATTAGCAAACAACACACAATCAAGATGACCTGATAGACATCTATTAATGATGTATGGTGGATAGTCTTTAATATGCTCAGATAAGTCTTCTTTTGAGAAGTTAATAGAGTTGAGCCAGTCTTTCAGTTCCATAATTAAAAAGTAAAAGTTCCTTTCTTTCTTTTTGTTCACGCATATACTTACCAACAGATCTCAAAGTATAAGTGTGTTCAAATTCAGCAGCACCCCAATCTTCAAATCTATGCTTTACTAGTTGATCAGAGTTATATGAGATGAGCATATCCATACTACAATCAGAGCAATCAGTGGCAAATTGATCATGATTGAATCCCTTATGCATTCTACCTTTCTTTCCATACAAACTGTCCTTAATATCATAAGGTGGATCAAGATAGATAAATGCTTTTCTTTCAGATGACTCATCTAACAATTCATCATATGAAAAGTTTGTAATTTTCCAATTAGAAATAATCTTTGAGAACTCAGGGAGTCTATCAATCCCCCTCATAGTAAAATTATTCTGTGAGGCCATCTTAGAGAAAGATGATGATTCAGTCAATCCAGAGAAGGAACACTTATTAACAATATAAAAAGCACAAGCTTTTACAAAATCAGATGCACTATCATCATTGATGTGCCCTTTGGAGGAATTGAAAAGAATTCTACACTTATCTTCATTCTCATTAATTGTTTTGAGAGAAGCAAGAAAGTTTCTCATTTCAACACCTTTCTCTTGCAGTTGTTGCCAAAAGATAACCAATGGTGTATACAAATCATTGACCCATATATCTAATGTTGGATACATCTTAGATACTTGAATTGCTATTGATGCTCCACCAATAAAAGGTTCTCTATATTCTTTGTAGGTAGATAGATCTGGGATCTTAGGAATGATTTTTGTTAAGGCACGTGATTTGCCACCAGGATAACGAAGAGGTGTTTTCAAAGATTTCATAATTTATCAGTGGATGTGAATCTGCCAGGAGGGATTAGGATACCAATAGTTTTCTTTATGGTGATAATACTTATCGCGATAGAAGACTCCATGCATGAATCTATTACCATGATGTCCAGCATCTTTTCCCCAGTGTGAATGTTTATGCCAGTGACACAAACCTGTTTTCTTGTGACAGTGATGATGTTTGTGAGTGCCTGTATGATGATAGTGATGGTGTCTTTTTCCTAGTGCTGGACCTCCTGCCAGGGCAGGTGAGGCAACTAGAAAGGCACTAGCTAGTGCTAAAAGATACTTCATTTCATTTTCTCCAATACTTGATTTACTGAATTAGACATTGACCAATAACTAGATCCAATGTAAATTTGTCCTGCTACTACAGAGACTGTAGCAATTCCCCAAAAAATATAATACCACTTAGATTTTACTTGATGCTGTTTAATTACGTCAAGTTCTTCATGAATATCTTTATGATGTAATTGAATTGTTTTATCAAATAAACTTTTCATATCTTTAAATTCTTCTTCCACCTTCATACTCATCAATCAAACGCATAACTTGTTTTCTATCAGTACCACATGGAGCATTCTTAAGACATATGACAATACAATCAATGTCAGAGATAGAAGGTTTGATTGTAAATCCCCACTTATCAACTTCACCTTCTATAGGTGCTTCTGGACTATCAAACATCACTAATACCTGGGGGGAAACTTTCAATCTCAGTTAATTCGTAGTCCCAGTCTTCCATAACTTTATTAGCAAGGAATCTATCAGAAAGCATTTCAAGTTCCTTCTCGGCATACTCTCTAGTCTCTGCTTCTAACCACACATCAACCACCTTACCTAATCTAAGTTTCTTGATATTTAGTTCAGACAATCTCTTACATGCATCCCTTACAGCATTACCAGGAGAGTCATCAACCTGTGATCTCAGACGAACAAATACTAGTGCTTTAAACTTCATTTGAATTCACACTCCTTTGTTCATTTTTTTGTCCCAAGTATTCCTCACCTTTTGGTTGATAACGGGACGATCTACTGTATGTGTCTTTTTACGATGACAATCTTCACAGAGCAATTGACATTTGTTTATTTCTTCAATGATTTCTTCGAGTTGGTATGCATTTTTAAGATTGAGTTCGTTGGAAACATTAAATGATTTATCTAAAGGATTGATGTGATCAAAATTGATGT
>Ga0209535_1000037_pt1 | contig 71553 bp, 77 predicted proteins | sample LinPmetageLP28_FD_184041 | JGI IMG/M metagenome (GOLD analysis project Ga0209535, IMG submission 184041) | Marine viral communities from the Pacific Ocean - LP-28 (SPAdes) (version 2) | ecosystem: Environmental > Aquatic > Marine > Oceanic | place: Pacific Ocean | collected 2009-08-22 | reverse complement strand
GCAACCACGGCAGGGACGACAGCGTTGAGCACGGGTGCAAAGATCTTACAGGGAGCTCAGAAGGTAAAGAAGGTGGTAGACACGGTTAAGCCTGTAGTAGATGTGGGTATGGACATATATAAAACCCTAAAACCAGAACCAATAGCACTACCTGAAGTGCCTATGCAGGACAACTCTCAGCTTAGCTATGGGTTTGATCCAAATGTTGGGGGTGCGGTGAACTCTGGAGGCCCTCAGTACCAACAGCCTCAGGGTATGTACTACTCCAATAGCTATTATCCTGGATAAAAAAATATAGTTATATTTGCGATATGATGGTAAGAAAATCTAAGTCTGGTGGTTGTGGCTGCGGAAAGCCTAAATGTGCAGGATGCAACAGTTACAGATATGGCGGTATGGTAAAAAAGTACGCTGTAGGAGGTCCAGTTGAGGGGGATCCAAGAAAAGAGGCTTTGGCGGCTATCGCAAGCATGGTTGCAGCAGATAACGCAGCCCAAGAGTCAGGATCAATGCCTTCTCAAGGAAGTGAAAAATCTACGGATGTGGCTATGCCAGGACTGGCTTCTGCCTTGAGAGCTATTGAGGGCTATGAGATGCCGTCAGAAGAATCCCCACGAGGTGAAAACATGATGCCTGTGAGACGAAGAGGACCTCAACCAGTCAGGCAAGACCTAGCCAGAATGCTTATGGGAGGGGGAAGAGAAGAACAGCCTAGAGAGGAGTCTTCTTCACAGCCGATTATGTTTGAGCCTACCACGTCTAACGTAAGGGCCTACACCAGAAAAGACTCTAAGAACCCAGATGCTGGATACAGAACACTGGGTGGTGAGAAGGATGCTTTTGCTCAAGGGTTTAGACAAGACGGAAAAGACATGTATGCTACACCAAAGGTGTTTGAGCTCATGAAAGAGGCAGGAGTAAATGCTAGAGATCCATATGCAATGGAGTTCATGAAAGAACTAGCACGAAAAAACCCCGAACTATTTACCAGGAATCAAAATCGCGGTGCGATCAATTCAATGGTAATGTCCGAGGTTTATAAAGACCCTACTCAAAGAGGGTTCTTCTTACAAGCTGATCAGCCTGTAATTAAAGCTTCTTTTTAATAGCGTCTAGCTTAGCTTGTTGTCGGGCAATCATGCCTTCCACAATGTGGTTCTCAAATAATTGAGCCTGGCTTTTGACGACATCGCCAGTTGGACGGGGCGCTGTATCGAGGATGCAGATTGCAGACACAGCGAAAAAGATTGCTACCAGTGTAGCGGGGATAAAGAATGAATTGTTCATAGCAAATAACTGTTTTAAATTGTTTCGTAAATTCGGTTTGCTGATCTCAAGGTAAGACAAACTTTTCGATCTCACAAATTTTTTTTCTAACTTTGCTATATTCAATCATAGATTGAAGAAATATTATCACAATCCTCGAATTAAAAGAATCAACCCGTCTTGGGTGGCTCAGAAAAATGAAATTAAGCAAAAACCTTACGTTAAAGGAGGTGGTGAAATCAAACACCGCGACCCGAAAGGGGATAGACAACACCCCTGACCAGTGGGCCATTCACAACCTACAGGCTGTAGCAGACCATATCTTTCAACCTATACGTGATCACTTTGGTGTACCCATCGGTGTTACCTCTGGATTTAGATCAAAGGCGCTGAACAAAGCGATTGGAGGAAGTAAATACTCTCAGCATATGATCGGGGAAGCTATTGATATAGACGCCGATATGTATGGGAAGGTTAACAACTCAGAGATATTCGACTTCATTAAGAAGAACCTGGAATGGGACCAAATGATCTGGGAGTTCGGTGATGACGAGAACCCTGCCTGGATACATGTGTCATTCAAAGAGGGCGGAAACAACAGGAAGCAGATCAAGCGAGCCTACCGAGATGAAAAGGGAGTGTACTACAAGGTGTTGTAAAAACGCTGCACCGCTAGCCTTCCTTTCTGTGACATCGCATAACGAACTCTGTAGTTATATTTTGTCTCATCACGAAACAAGTGATCCTCGGCTGTCGAGGAAGGCGTGAGTCTATCGAAGTGCTTGTATATATACCCCATAGATACTAGTGGGTATATCATCCTGTCAGCTAAATTCTTTTTGTTCATTCCGTACTCGCTAGCCACCCAGGATATCGTGAAGAACTCAAGATCATATATGAACAGCATAAAGTACAGGTAGCTTTTGGTCAGATCGCTTCCGTCCAAGAACATGTCCGTAGCACTCCTTATGTTCTTTAAGAAGTTTTGTTTTACATACTTTTCTGGAAGCATGGAAACATCTCTAAACAATCTCGTTTTTCTAACTGTTGACCTAGGCATGTAAAATGTGTCGTATATTTGACTCAAACAAATTTACATCATGAACCCTAAAGACACCCTCTTCTTTGCCGAAATGTACTCTCTCGTCAAAAAGATGGAGGAGACGATTGATGAGTTCGAAATGAAAGACCGAACCCTTGCCTCTATAGTTGTTGGAGTCATAGACTTTGACGCCGTTGAGGAGGACGATGACAGCGCAGAGATGAAAACAATGTATAGCTTCAACCTTGAGAACAGGGAAGAGTTAGAAACATTAAAGCAGGTTATGGATACCGCTTATTCGGATGACGACTCATTAGACAATCTTCTTGGTGGACTGGGTATATCCCTGAACTAATGGAAGGACTTATTAGAAAAATTGTTATCGGGCCAAACCCGAAAGAAGGTATGGCCTATTACGTAGGTATGAGGGCAGGAAACGGACTTGTCTCTGCTATCATTTTAGACGACGAGCTATTATTCAAGAAATCAATAAAAAGGTATCTTGTGTATATAGAGCGCGACGGATCTACAATGCTATGGAAAAGCGTGGAAGAGATGCCATGCATAGTTGAATTTGATTTAAATTTTTAATATGAAGAGTCTAAATAACTTTATTGTTTATCTCGAAAAGAAGTTTGAAGACGAGATAGAAACAGAAGGTGGCCTAAAGCTTTATATAGACACCAAATTTGAACCATTTAAAAACAGAGTAAATGAAGGAGAAGTTGTTGCTGTTCCTGCGAAACACGAAACAGGCGTTGAGAAAGGGGACACCCTTTACTTTCATCACCTCGTTGTTATGGCTGACGCTCAGCCTCTTCCTGTTGACGATAATCATTTTGTTGTTCATTATCATCCTGACCATGCCGTTAGTTCTCAAGCTTTTGCTTACAAGTCTAAAAGGACTGGTAAAATCTCTGCTCTCTCTTCCTGGTCAATTCTCAGTCATGTTGAGCAAAAGCCCGAAGCTTCTTCAAGTGGCATACAAATTGTTAAACTCAAGGAACCTCAAGTTAAAACAGCTAAAGTCGCTTTTGAAAATAAAAAGCTAAAAGACTTAGGCGTGAAGAAAGGAGACGTAGTTGGAGTAAGGAAAGACTCTGACTACTCCTTCAAGATCGACGGAGACACCTTCTACAGAACGAGACTAGACGATATATACTATGTCGAAGCCTAAATTCACGACTATATCGGCTGCGAAAAGGCTAATGCACAGCATGGAGGTCGCTATCGACAATATGATCGAAGAGGTAAAAAAGCCTGTCGATCCTGAGGCGGGAGGTTCTGCGCGTAAGGCTGAGCTCCAATCCATAAAGCAGACTGCCGTTGACTGTAAAGAGCTTTTGGTGGAGCGCCAGAGACTAGAGCAAATGGTTAAAGAACTAAGTAACAATGGAGAAATTGAACAAACAAAAGACTACTCAGGAGGATTTGCAGAAAGATTCTCTAAATGAAGCTAGTGGGCTAATATACTGGGAGGATTACATCTTTGACCAAACCAGCACAACCAAACAAATAGTTAACTACAAGCCCTTATAGCTCAACTGGATAGAGCAACAGCCTTCTAAGCTGTAGGTTCTAGGTTCGATTCCTAGTGAGGGTACAATAAAATCAAACAAGATGCCAGACTTAATTTGCGAAAAATGTAAAGCAGAGAGATCTGTAAGAAGCCTTACCATGAAATTTAAGGGCGGTAGCGTTTACTACCCTGAAGGGCAGTGTGAATGCGGTGAACAAATGGAGATTAAAAACCCTAAAGAAGGTGTACCTTCGTTGGGCAGAATGAACTCACACGGTCAGAGCTATTAATGTCCGTTTTAACAGATATAAAGGGTTATGAAACTAAAGGGATTAAGATCGACCCTAACGTTACAGAAGGAGAAGTTGTCGAGCTCCACGGGCTACTCGTGGTCCTTCCAAAGAAACCGCTCAAATCGAAAATCCTCTTCCATGACCAGCCAAAGAAGCTGCAAATGTGGAAACGCGCACCTATGCCAGAGGAAATGCAAAGGATACGCAGCATGGATGAGTGGTTCGAAAAACCTGCCGAGTTTCGGAACAAGTTTCGTTCTTACATCGAACAAGAGTTTCAGCGTAGGCGCGACGGTTTATGGTTTTACAATAATGGGGAACCTACGTATATTACAGGGAGACACTATATGTTTCTACAATGGTCTAAAATTGATGTCGGATATCCATCATACCTCTCTTTCCAAAAAGACATCTTTACGCACATGGCTGCTTGTGAAGTTGACCCTCGTTGTTTCGGTCAGCTTTATACTAAGTGTCGTCGTTCTGGCTACACTAACATATGCTCTGCTGTCTTGGTGGATGAAGCTAGTCAAGTTAAAGAGAAGCTTCTTGGCATACAGTCGAAAACTGGTAAAGACTCGCAGGAGAACATTTTCATGAAGAAGGTGGTTGCGATCTTTCGCAGCTATCCATTCTTTTTCAAACCCATCCAGGACGGTACTACAAACCCCCGCATGGAGTTGGCATTCCGTGAACCGTCGAAGCGTATAACCAAAAACAATAAAACATCCCATAGGGGTGATGCTCTTAATACGGTTATCAACTGGAAGAACACCACTAATAACGCTTATGACGGGGAAAAGCTTCACATGCTATATCTTGACGAAGCTGGTAAGTGGGAGAAGCCCACTGACATCAGAGAGGCTTGGAGGATAGAAAGAACCTGTTTAATAGTCGGTAAGAGGATTGTTGGGAAGGCCCTTGTAGGGTCTACCGTTAACCCAATGAGTAAAGGCGGTAGCGAATACAGAGAGCTTTGGAAAGACTCAAAGCCTACTGAAAGAAACAACAACGGACGAACTAGATCTGGATTATACAGAATATTCATCCCAGCCTATGATGCTCTTGAAGGTTTTTTCGACGTATACGGCAATTCCATTGTTGATGATCCTCCCCAAAACATACAAGGTATAGACGGGGATCCTATCGAAGAAGGCAGCAAACGATACCTTAAGAATGATCGCCAGTCATTTAAAGACGACCCTTCCGAGCTAAACGAAATAGTACGTCAATTCCCCTTTACTGAGGACGAGGCGTTTAGAGATAGCATTCAGGGAAGTCTTTTTAATTTGGGTAAGATTTACCAACAGATAGAATACAACGACGACTTGTTTCCTAATCCTGTAGTAAAAGGCAACTTTGTATGGGTTAAAAAAGATGAGGAGGTGGCTTTTTCTCCTGACCCAAACGGCAGGTTTAGGGTTTCCTGGATGCCTAAAAACAAGAACGTAAAGAAAGAAGAAGGAGGCAAGAAGGTTGCCCCAAACGGACATATAGGTTGCGGCGGTGTTGACTCCTACGACTTGGATTCAACAGTTGACGGCAGAGGATCTAAGGGCGCTTTACACATGTACAACAAGTTCAACATGGAAGGCCCTGCCAATATGTTCGTTGCGGAATATGCCTCCCGTCCAGATTTAGCCAGTATATTTTACGAAGACGTTTTAATGTGCGCTTTCTTTTACGGGTATCCTTTACTTGTAGAGAACAATAAGTACGGTATCGTAAGGTACTTTGAATCAAGAGGTTACGACGGATACTTAATGGATCGCCCCGACTTCCTGAAAACTCCTGGTTCATCCAAAAACGTTAGAACCAAAGGCATACCATCTAACTCCCAGGATGTAATACAGTCTCACGCTCAGGCAATTGAGGCTTACATACATAACCACGTAGGCATCAAGCCAGAGTCCGACGAGTTCGGAAACATGTACTTTAATAAGACCCTAGAAGATTGGATTGGCTACAAGATAGACAACAGGACTAAGTTTGACCTTACTATAAGTTCTGGTCTAGCCCTTTTAGCCGCTCAAAAAGTTAAGCAAGAAAAGAAGCAATCTAGTTTCACAAACAAGCAGTTTATAAGGACTTTCAAGCCTAAAGTGTGGCACTCCTAGTTTTACTATATTTGCATTGAGTTATAAGAACTCGACTCATTGCAAATGAACATCAACAACAAAAAATCAGGCTTTCCTAATCCGCTTAGCCCTCCAGAAGAAAAAGGAGGAAAGAAGTACGGGCTAGGATACGCTAAGGCTATATATCAGCAGTGGGGTAAAATGGATCAAGACGGGTCCACCTACAAGAACAGGAACCGAACTTTCGAAAAGAACAGAAAGTACGCTAACGGAACCCAAGACACAGCCATATACAGGTCTTTGCTTACGTCTCTTGATCCTAACAACGGCGATGGAAGTATGTTGAACCTGGACTTTACCCCAGTCCCAATTCTTCCAAAGTTTGTCCGCATTGTAGTAAATAAGATTCTTTCTTTGTCTCCTTACCCAAACCTGGAGGCAATCGACCCTTTATCTACCTCGGAGAAGGACTTAGAGAAAAAGAAGATTGAGTTTGCCGTAAAGTCTAAGGCTGCTCTTCAGGGTATCAAAAGCAAACTGGGAGTTGAAGTGGCTGGCGATCCCGAAGCGATTCCAGAAACCCTTGAGGAGGCTGAAATATTTATGGGCACCAACGTTAAGGCTTCTTCTGAAATTGCCGCCCAGATAGCTACCAACCTGACTCTGGAGTGGAACGACTTTAATGATTCTATTTTCAGAAGGTGTGTAAACGATATGACCATACTTGGTATGGCTGTTGTGAAAAGAACTAACGACCCTAGCTACGGGATTAAAACCGAATACGTTGATCCGTCTAACTTTATTCACAGCTACACAGAAGACCCTTCTTTCGGGGACATGACTTATGCTGGTCATGTAAAAACAATGCCTATCGCTGAGCTTAAAAGACTTGCTGGGAATGAGTTAACCGAAGAGGACTACAAGAAGGTGGCTAGCTCTGGTCAGAAGAACAATACATCTGGGATGTATAATAAAACTTCAAACAGACCTGGCATGGACATGGAGGAGCATACTGTAAAGGTGCTTGAATTTGAGTTTCTATCGGTAGACTCAACCTATTACGAGTCAAAAGAAAACAAGTACGGAAACGTAGGGTTTTACGACAAAGGGGACAACTATAGTCAACCACAAAACTCTGTTTTCAATAGAGACTCCGTGCGACTAGATAACACATGTGTTTACGGTGGATACTACATCCTTGGTTGTGATATGGTCTTTGGGTATGGCAAGAAAACCAACATACCGAAAAACATCCACGACATAACAAAGGCATCCCTGTCTTATTCTGTTTGCGCTACAAACATGATGGACATGATGCCTAAGTCTATGGTGGACAGCTGCATCGGGTTCGCCGATCAACTTCAGCTTACTCACTTAAAGATTCAACAGGCTGTAGCGAAGGCAAAGCCAGACGGTATCATCATTGATATTGAGGGGCTGGAAAACGTACAGCTAGGAAAGGGTGGAGAGCTTCAGCCGCTTGAGCTGCACGACATATACGAGCAGACGGGTGTGTTCTACTATAGAAGCAAGAACCCAGAAGGAGGCTTTCAAAATCCCCCTATTCGGGAGATCGGCAACAGCATTCGTAATATCAACGAGCTAACTGGTTTATATAACCACTACCTCAGGATGATCCGAGACTCCACAGGAATCAACGAGGTTATGGACGCCTCTTCACCTAAGGGTGACGCCCTTGTAGGCGTCAGGCAACAAGCTCTTGCCGCTGCAAACAACGCTATATATGACATCACGAATTCCTCTATGGTTTTGTACAAGAAGGTTTGTAGCGATGTGGTAAAGTGCTTGCAGGTTATTCATCCAGATTCTATTCTCTATTCTATGTATGAGAATGCTGTCGGTAAGGAGAACATGAAAGTTTTGTCTTCCTTCAGGAACCTGTCGATGTTTAATTTCGGCGTCAAGGTTGTGAAGGAGATGGAGGAAAACGAAAGGCAGTTCTTGGAGCAGAACATACAGATAGCCTTGTCTCAAAAAGAGATAGACCTTGAGGACGCCCTTGCTATACGACAGCTTAGGGACGTAAACCAGGCTGAAAGGCTTTTAATCGTTAGAAGAAAGAAGCGAATGGCTAGCAACCAGCAGATGGCCCAACAGAACTCTCAGCAGCAAGCTCAGGTTCAGCAGCAATCAGCACAGGCTGCTTCTCAGGCTAGACAGCAAGAAATGCAAATGGAGGCCCAGCTAAAATCCCAAGAGATGCAGCTTAAGGCTCAGCTAGAGGCTCAACTAGAAGAGGTAAAACACGGGTTCAGGAAGGAGATCGAAATCATTAAAGCTAAGGCAACCCTTGGGTTTAAAGAAACTGACGACAACTTTAAAGAAAAGCTTGAAGTCCTTAAAGAGGATCGAAAAGACGATAGAGTTAAGAAGCAGTCTGCTGAGCAGAGTAAGCTTATTGCTCAAAGACAGGGGGATGAAACACCACAAATAATCAACGAATAAGATGGCTACAAAAATAAACTTAGATACATCTGAAAGGGTTGACATCACTTGCAGGAAAGGTGACACTTTTTCCTTGAGACTTAATATAACCAATGCTGACGATACTGTTGGTTTTACCGCTGGAGATGTTTTTTTGATGGAGGTAAGAAATTCCGACACGGGCACCCCAGTGGCTAACACCTCCGACCCTGTTGTGCAATTCGTGATGGAGGTAACGGCAGATTCTGACGACGTTACCGCAAAGTACATTGATCTCACCTTGGCCGCGACCACAATGAAGACGATGCCATCTGGACTCTATGCTTATGATGTCGAACAGAAGTCAGGAGCAGTTGTAACCACTTTAATCTACGGAACGGTAAGAGTTATTGAAGACGTGTCAGAAACAGCTTAAGATATTATTATGCCGATAAGTGTAGAACAACCAAAAAGCATAAAGATATCTAGTGAGAACGGAGATATCATTAAAGTATCTGTCGTAAAGGGAGGCACTGACACTAAGGTCGTAGTTTTAAATCAGGCTGCAAATAATAACATTTCTGTAGCTGGAGCTATTGGCGCTGGACCTGCTGGAGCAACTGGCGCTCAAGGGCCTACTGGCGCTCAAGGACCTCAAGGTCCTGCTGGTCCTGCTGGGGCTGCTGGGGCTGCTGGGGCTGCTGGATCTGACGGAGCTCAAGGCGCTCAGGGGCCTGCTGGAGCCGCTGGAGCTGATGGTGCTCAGGGACCTGCTGGTCCTGCTGGTGCTGATGGAGCCGCTGGAGCAGACGGAGCGGACGGAGGCCAATTGACTTTTACTCAGAACTATGTGGCAAACATGCCCACCGTTTCAGGGGTCGTGAAAACTTTTGGGAAATACAAAAACGGAGACACCATTCCCGCTAATGGAAAGACAGCTTCAGAACTTTTAGTTGATGCGTTTACGGACGCCATTAACCCAACCCCTAGCTTTAGCCTTTCTGGACCTGATTGGCAGCACCCTTCAAGCGCATCTTCTGTAACTGTATCTTCTATAAACTTTGGCATCGCCAACCAAGGCGCTACGGGAACCGCTGTACTTGAGTACCAACTTGCTAATACTCAGTCAACCCCTACTGGATCATGGACAACGGTTCAATCGTACACATCCTCTGAGGTTACTTTTGGGGCCTCGAATCTCTCAAAGGTCTATAGCACTGGAGAGGCCTGGGCTAGCAACAACGTATTCCATTTTCGACTTAGGGTAACGGACAGCACCAGCGGTACAACTGAACAGACAGCAAACGAATTCACAACAGCCAATAGTTTTGACTCGCCTCTTATTAGCGACAAGCAAATAACTAGGAGCAATTCAACCATTTCTGCTGCAACAGGCACAACCTCTACAACCAGGGAGTATGGTGATGTTCAGTCTACTCTTCGTTATGACGTGAGAAGGGATGAGCTTTATGATCCGCTAATTGACTCTGTTGTTCAATTTGAAGTAGGAAGCAATTACAGGGAGATAACAACTCCAGACTCTACTACGGATCTCAGCTCTTTAGGAAATGGTTCCACTGAGAATAATATCTCGCTCGCTATAAACACGGATTCAATTACTGTTGCTACAGACGGATCTACTGATTTAACGGCGGAGGCCACACCCCATAGATATAGAGTTGTTGTTGACAGCACTTACGGGTCTGACACCTCTAGTGACTTTTCTAACATAAACTACTACTACTCTTATCAGGTGTGTTTCGACACAACAGCATTGACTACTGGATCTTCCCAGAACGCCGTTCAAACTGTTTATGCAGCGTTTGGTGGTGACGACAGCGGCAACAATGAAAGAGAGATAAAAACAGGGTCTTATCCTTCAAGCATAGGGAATACGAATACATACACTATTCAAACGAGCAATAAGTTTATGTATATATTCTACCCAGGTAATAATCACATATCTACAATGAACTTGGACGGTGTATCTCCCACTCTTGGGGCTTTCAATGATCTTGGTACCTATACGCTTGAAAACAGGTATGGAGTTTCCAGTACTTATACCGTTTACAGAAGTGATTCTACAAACGCACTGAATAACCAATTCCTAAGCATTTCATAAACTCATGCCAGTACAACTAGGAAGGGCGGGCGAATACGGCCATAACAACTCAGCAAAAGCTTTTGTTGATTCTAACTTCGTTAGAGGCGGTGTCAGGGTGGTTGCTAACGACGCTGGTTTAACTGGTCTTACGTCTGTAAGCGATCAGCTCAAGGAGTACGTTACTATAGTCTACCACCAGGGTGACTCTAAGTTTTACCTCTTAGTGGATGAGAACAACATTGCTACAAAAGCCACAGGGTGGACAGACCTAGCAACCATTATTGGTGGTGGTTTGCAAAACATAGTAGAAGACTTATCTCCTCAGCTAGGGGCTAACCTTCAAACAAACAATTTCGATATTGAGCTTGGCGAAAGCGACAAAATTGAATTTAACAACTCTGTGGAGATGTCCTCTACAGGGTCTGTGTTTAAGATAGAGGCTACAACAGATCAAACGATAAAGTTTACTCCATCCCCAGCATCTACTGGAAAGATAAATCTAGACGGTCTTGTACAGTTTAAGCAGTTCGATCACACTGCCGATGCCCCTACAGCTTTCGAGGGGGGTATGTATGCGGACGATGCTGATAACCTGTACTTCGGGGTGACCTAATAAATACGTTGTATATTTGTTGAAATATTTAGAAAATAAAAAAATAGCATATCATGGCAACATGGAAAAAAGTATTAGTTGAGGGTGCCGTCGCCATCAATGACTTATCAGACGCATCAGTATCATCTGCATCGTCAGCTCAAATTTTAGTTCATGACGGCGTAGACTCCTTTGACAACGTATCCGTTAGTGGTGATGTTACGATTGCAACCACTGGTGCGGTTACTATTGGGGCCGACAAGGTTGTTACGGCAAAGATCCTTGACTCAAACGTCACCCTCGCTAAGATTGCAGATATTGCCGCCGCTACCGTTCTCGGTAACGCAACGGCTAGTGCCGCAGCACCTACAGCTCTCACCATTGACGCTAACCTTTCTAGTGTTTCTGCGAATGATGACACACTTGCTTCCGCCAAGGCCATTAAGAGCTACGTGGACAGCGAAATTGCGACAGTGACAGCGGCTGGTTTTGCTCTCGACGTTTCTGGAGATTCAGGGGCCGCTCAAGAAATCTTAAACTCAGAGACGCTTAATTTAGCGGGAACGGCTAATCAGATTTCTACGACCACAGGTACTAATAGCGTTGTGTTTAGCACTCCTGCTGCGTTTATCGCTCCAGGTAGTATTGCCTCAACATCTACAATTACTGCGGCTACTGGCTTGACCGTTACTACGGGTGGCGCGGACATCACTGGTAATACAACTATAGCTGGTAATCTCACTGTAACTGGAACTACCACTTCCGTTCAGACTGAAACACTTGTTGTCGAAGATAAAAACGTTGTTCTTGCAAACCCAGACAGCGCCTATGCCACTAACGACACAGGGGCAGGCCTAGCGAATGATGGTGCTAATGGCGGTGGTTTGACGCTTACGTCCCATCATGGCTCAAGCGAAACTATGTTTGCTGCACTCAACTGGAGCAAAACAGGTCAAAACCTTACTGGTTGGACATTAAGAGATACTGCTGATTACTCTACAGCAACCGATGTTGCCCAGACTGATTTTGAAATTTCCATTATGGATTTCAACCTCACTTCGGCTGATGCACCAACAGGTGATGCTGCGGGAGTAGGATCTTTCTTCTTTGCTCAATCAGCATCTAACGCAGATGGCGCACTCTACGTGAGAGTTCAGTAATGGGAATTCTTGGCAAGGGCAGAGATGTCGGTGGGGTGACCACTGACACCCTGACCCAGCAGGAGCTTACGTTTATTTTAAAGTGCCTTCACGATAGCACTTTTGAAGGAAAAGACGTACTTTTGTTGGCAGACGTAGTAAATAAACTTCAGAATCAACTGAAGGCTAAATAATTTCAAACCTTAATTCAATTCAAATGAAATTAGAAATCAACGAAGTTTACTTCCTAAACGAAGTAGTAAAAGCGGCTAGCATCAAGGCCGTAGATGCCCCAACGGTAGCTAACCTTATGACTAAACTGGATGAAGAATTTACTAGACTTCAAGGCATTCAGGAAAAAGAAGAAACAAAGCTTAAAAAGTCTTAAGCTAAAAAATGGCGACCTGGAAAAAAATATTAACGTCTGGCTCTGTAACTGCTGGCGATATAAACTCTGAGAGTTCTAGCGACGGATACGTTTTAGCTTCGGATGGGGCTGGAGGTGCTGCTTGGGAGGCGGCTTCGGGGTCTAGTGATTACAATGTTTTTGCTGATGTCAATGCAAGAAACGGTGTAGCCTCCTCAAGTCGAAAAGAAGGTTATCTAGCGTACACTAAAAGCAACAATGAGCTTCGTGTTTACACGTCTGCGGACATGGGCGACACTCCTTGGCAAACAGGATCTAACTGGCTTTTAATTCCTCACAATACGGATGAGTACGGGGTTGTAACTCCTGCTACTTTGACTGCGGCAGACGACGATAAGTATTTTTTTCAGCTTTATAATCCAGACACTGATACGTACAAGAAGCTTTCTCAGAACGATTTCTTTGGGTGGTTCACAACCGCCTTCGCTCAGGTCTTAATAGACCAAGGCTTAGGAACCGTTGATACATATTCGGCAGCTGGATCAAACATCTTGGGAGACTTTAATGGTGACGGCGTAGTCACTACGGCTGACCTACTGTTGTTTCTTGGGAATTTTGGGATTGGAGCCCCCTTTACTATAGACTGGACAGCAGACTTTCAAAGCGATGGGAGTCCCGTTGACTTCACTGGGGCGAGCGACGCACTCAGCTTTAAAACGATTACGTTTGAGTCTAGCGATCTTACTAACGGCCTTACATCTACTGGGATTAACAACGGTTTTAACGACGCTAATGATTATTTAACCCTGTCGGATGGAACTAACTTTACTCTGCTTTCTAATTTTTTAGGTACTGGTCAAATCCCTGACGTCGCCGAAGCCACGATTAAGCTAAACGTAAATAAAACCGTTCCTAATTATTCAGAAATAATGCCACGGATTAAGGTTGAGTTTTTCAACAACAATACTTTGCAGGCTTCTGGCGTACATTACTTTCCACAGCAGCTTAACGAGGATCCAACGGCAGGGTCGTGGGAGTATTCGGCAACAGAAAGCCTTATTCCCTTTTTGACCGCTTTCTATCCAGCTTCGTACGACGAGATAAGGCTCACCATAGAAGCTCAGAGTTTTGGGGGAACTGAGTTCATAAACCTTAAAACGGGAACTAAAATTAATTTTGTAGCAAACAACTAATTATGGGGAAGGTAATAATTAGCAAAACAAACAACCTGGTAACCGTACAGACCACTAATAGGTTTGTTAATTACGAAACAGGAGTTCTTCAGGCGGCAGCAGGAACTAGCGGGGGTAGGATTATTTTGACCGACACAGACACCAACAGGAAGGTGTTGAATAATTTTGACATCACTCAACTTGTTGATTCTTCCGATGCAGTTTTTGGCACCACCGTTAGCGCTGCTGTTACAGCTGTAAACGCTGTTGTAAACGCAGCTCCAGACACTCTAATTAAGAGTACAGATAAAGTGACAGCCTTGGATGGGGTTTCAGCTTCTGACTTTACTGGAAAATCTGGATATGCTGTAATCGTTGACGGGACTGATTTAAATCTTTCTACTAGCGGAAAGCTGTTGTTCAACAACCACGACCACCTAAAGCTAGGCGCTGATCTAGACTTGTCCATAAAAAAGATATACACCACAGCAACGAACGGTAATATAGTGTTGGAGCCTAATGGGACAGGGGACGTAAAACTAGGTAACTACACTTTGGATGCCGATCAGTCTGTGGGTTCGGGTCAAGACAACTACGTACTGACATACGACCACTCTTCCGCTAAGATAAGTTTAGAGGCCGCAGGCGGAGGGGTCACTATAAACAACAACGCCGACAACAGCCTTATTACAGGCTCTGGAACTGCCAGCACGTTAGAGGGTGAGGCTAACCTGACATACGACGGAACCAATTTGGCTGTTGCTTCGGGTGGCATTCAAGTTGATAATAACGAGTCTTTTATTGCTAAAAACACGGGCGGCAGTCCTAGAGTATTAGCTAAAGCAGATGCCAACAATGTTGCTGTATTTAACGGGGGGTTTACCCAGACACTTATTGGCGGGTCAAGCGGAATCGAACTAAATGGGCCAGTCACGGCAAATGAGTTTATTCAAGAGCATAGCTCTGGTATCAGTTCTGCTGGCGATTATGGAGCTGGAGCCGATATTACTTTTCTTGGGAGCTCTGGAACCTCTGTTGTTGCTGGAAAGATATATTACCACAACGGGACAACTTGGGCTCTTTATTCAACAGCTGTAGCAGCTTCTCAAATTTCCCTTTTAGGTATGGCAGTAGGAAGCACAATGAGTTCAGGATTCATCTTGAGGGGGTTTGTTCGCCCGTCATTGGTAAGTGCTCAACTCACAGCGGGTCAAACGGTGTTTTCTTCTTCTTCGAATGGCTCGGGTCAAGTAACTTCTACCGCACCAACTACGGGCTATCAAAGAATACTTGGACACGCAGTCAGCACTAGCGTTATTTATTTTAACCCTTCTGTCGAGCATATTGAATTAGCGTAATGGCATGCCAGATATTGAAAAGTACAGCGGAATAGACATGGCTGATATTGAAAAAATAAGCGGTGTTGATATAGCAACCAGCAGTGGTGGTGGTACAACTACAACCACACCGACGGCTTCAATCTCCTTCGGTTTTGGGCAGGGTTCAGTCATAATTAGTAATCACTCTAGCTATACAAATCCTAATTATTCAGTATCCGTGTCAATTGGCGGTACGGAAATCGTTGCTGATGCAGATGTAAATCACGCTATGGACAATGGCGATGATTCATTGGGGCCAGTCATGACCTTTACCGATACAAACACAAGCACAGCAGAACGCACCGTAACAGTCAAGGCTCAGGAGTTTGGGGATAACATACAAAGTACAGCACTAACATTGACTTATACGCCGTCTTTCACTGCTTATAGATATATCCGCTTGACCAACACGAACGCCACCAAAGGGACAAGCGGTACTTCATGGTTATCTATAAGAGACTGGTCTTTGTATGAGGGGGCGGGTCAAACAGGAACAAATCACCCAACCACAAACCTTAGTTCTAATACAAGTCAAACGGGTATCGCTTTAACCTCGTCAGCTGTGTATTCAACCAATTATAAGTACAAGGCTTTTGACAGCAGTACTTCTACGAGATTTTGGGGCATAAGCGGTACTCCAAAATACCTTCAAATTGAATTTGAGCCGGGAACCTATAGCACCCCTCCAACCATTAAGAGCATGAACTTGAACGTGCTGTACGCTTTTCATTTATTGTTTGAAGGGTCAAATGATGGAGTAAACTACACTGAATTGGCACACGTTGGGCCAATGAGTGCTACCAGTAATAACGCAGGTAATAGTAACTTAAACGTTGGATAATGAACAAGATAAAAGCAGTTGTGGACTTGTTAGGTGAGGATTTAGTTGTCCAACACATAGTCGAAGGCGATTACAATTTGCAGGTAAAATTGGCAATGATTACATCCTATGATAACAATGGCGTTATTTCAGATGATGAAGCAGAAATTATTCAACAGCAAGTAGTTCTATCAGAATCAGATAAAGCACTGATAGCGTCTTTGATGCCTTAAAAAGCCTTATCCTCTTTTCATTATCTTTGCTAAATGTCCAGTGCCGCAGATAAAGCTAAGAAGCTAGGTTTTAAAGGAGTCAACAAACCTAAGTTGACTAAAGGCCATGCAACAAAAAAGGCAGCTGTAGTTAGTACTCTTGGTCCCGGTCAAGAAGCTGGTGTTCTCATTCGCTTTGGAGACCAGAGCATGGGGAATAATTACAATGCTAAAGCAAGGGCTGCGTTTAAAAGCAGACACGCTAAGAATATTGCACGAAAGGGCAGTGCCGCATACTGGGCAAATAGATTCCTTTGGAAGGCGGGAGGTCATTCAAAGACCCCACCTAAAGGACAAAAAAAGAAATTTAAATAAATAGATATGAGTAAAGAATTAGAAGAGGCGATGGAGGCTGCTGGTTTTGCAATCAGTGATACTCCGCCTACACAAGAACCAACAGAGAATGTTACAGAACAGCCTGTACAAGAGCAAGCAGTGGTTGAACAAACTCCTGTTGAAAATAACGCACCTGTCGCGGAGCCTGAGGTTGAACCTTCAGTTCCCGTTCAGGAAGCGATAACAAATGAATCTGAATCAATCCCAGACATTGATGTCGATTCTGAAGTTCTTAGATACTTAAGCGAAAAGCTTGGGACTGAGTTCTCCGGATACGATGCTTTGACTGAAATGATTTCAAATAAACCCGCAGAAATTGACGAGCGCGTAGCAGCAATCAATGACTTCGTTAAGAAGACGGGACGCAGTCCAGAAGACTGGTATAAGTATCAGCAGTTGAACCCATCTGAAATGGATGACATGACAGCTGTACGTAACCAGATGGTTATTCAACACGACAACCTATCTCTCGATGAGATTAACATGCTCGTGGGGAATAAGTACAAAATGGATGCTGACCGATACGACGAGAACGAAGTCTCGATGGCTAAACTACAGCTTAAGATGGACGCGGAAACTGCACGGAAGTCTATCTCTGAACTGAGAGACGGGTATCAACTACCCGTAAATGAACAGGGAGAAACCGAAGCGCAATCCCCCATTACAGAAGATTGGCTGAAGACTATGTCTGCCGAGGTCCAAGATTTCGATGGTTTGGTTTTTGAACTTCCATCTGGTGAGAAATTCACCTACGGAATCAAAGACGATTATCGAAAGGAACTGGTAGCAAAGAACACTCAGCTGGAGCAATACTTCGATGACTATGTGAGTGACCAAGGTGATTGGAACTTTGAGAAGCTTAATGCACACAGGGCACTGGTTGACAATATTGACAGCATCGTACAATCTGTTTACCAACAGGGTATGAGTGACGGTCAAAAGAAAGTTGTACAGTCAGCTGCTAACGTAAGCAATGAATCAGCTCAAAGAGACACATCTCAGCAGTCAGATAGTATCGCAGAACAGCTTCGCAATGCTTTAGGTGGGGGGTCAACAATGACTTTTAACATCTAAAAAACTTAGAACAAATGGCTCAAGAAATTCAAGGCCAAAACGCTCTAAACGCACCAAAAGGTGCGGTGAGCAACGCCTTTAACTTTGGTACACCAGCAGCAAAGTACGCCTCCTTAGGTGACCTTGCCGATAACATTGCACCAGACGTTAGAAAAGACCTCACAAAAACTTTTGGAAATCAGGGTATCTCTGGTTTGTTGGAGTTGATGGGGGCAACTAAAGCTGTAGGTACAGCTGATGACGTAACCTATTTTGAGGAGACTCGTCTACACCCTATTCAGCAAATTAAGAATATCGCCGGTAGTGCCGATATTGACGCGGCAGCCTCTCAAACCTTAGCAGCAACCGATGCTGACGCAGCTGGTACAGATAGCTTAATTGGTTTGAAGGTGCGTAAGGGTGACCTCGTTCTCGATACGACAGGAAAAGTTGCAATCGTTACTGCTGCTACTCCTTCTACTGGCGCATTTACTATTGAGTCTCTGGACGGTGAAAACTTGGCCGCTATTGCAGACGATGCGATAGTTCAGTTTCCTATCGTAGGTAACATGTACGCTCAAGGAACGGACCAACCCACCCGATACATTGAGTCTAACATCGTGAAGAGAACTAACCCCTTCGCTATCGTTAAGGAAAGCTATCAAGTAAGTGGTTCTGCCGCAACTAACATCGGTTATATCGACGTTGGTGGAGGAGACTACAGATGGTACATCAAAGGTGAGATGGATGCTCGTCAGCGTTTCCTAGACGCTAGAGAGTTGACCATGCTTTTGGGCGAAAAGACATCCGTCCCAACCGGTATCTCAGGAACGGAAGGCTACTTCGCCGCTGTAAGAGAAAGAGGTATTACTGGAGCCGCAGGAGACTTGGATAACCTTACAGAGTTGGATGCTACTATCGCTCTCTTGGATAAGCAAGGGGCCCCTGTTGAGTATGCAGCTATGTTAAACAGTAGCTTGTTTGCTGCCTTCAACGGATTCGTTGCTGGAGAGGCTGACAATGCTGCTTATGGCACATTCAACAATGACTCTGCCGCAGCTGTTAACCTCGGTTTCCAAAGCTTCGCTAGAGGTGGTTACACTTTCCACATGAAGAAGATGGGTCTTTTGAACAGCCCTAACTTGTTGGGTAACACCAACGGTCAGGCTATTGCAAAAGGATGTTTGATTCCTTTGGCTAATGTTGTAGACCCGAAGACAGGTAATAAAGCACCTTCTCTAGAGCTTAACTATAAGGCTGCTAATGGATACAACAGAGAAATGGACCACTGGGTAACTGGTGGTGGTGTTCTTGGTTTCACTAACGATACCACTGACATCGCTAAGTTTCACTACCGTTCTGAATGCTGCTTGGTGACACGAGCTGCAAACCAGCACGTATTGATTAAGTAATCTAATTGGTAATGCGGGGGAGGGAATCGCTCTCCCCTTCATTATCTCCTAATTTAAATTGTATAAAATGGAACAGACTAAGAAGCGCGGGGGCAGACCGCCTAAACAAGAACCTGCAACAGCTCGCAAAAAATCTCCTATTATCAGGAGAGAAATTCCAGACTTAGCCAAACAAGCTAGGCTCTATGAATGTATTGACGGAAGTAACTTCATGAGAAGGCTACCCACTAAAAACATTCAGGTGTATGATGAGCCGTCTAATTCAGTAAGGGGTATTAGGTATGCGCCTATGGAGAAGTCTATCTACATCGACGAACAGTCAGAAGGGGCTCTAATAGAACCCTTGTTTTTTGATAAAAAGTATTTGACAGTACCACCCACCCAACCTAACCTCAGGGCGTTTATGGACACGCATCCGGGAAACGTAAAGAATGGCGGTAATATATTCAAGCTGGTTCAGAAAGATGAGAATGTAGAGGTTGACGTAGAGGAGGAGTTCAAGGTCAGCGATGCTATTTCTATTATCAAGAACAGACCGATTGATGAGTTGTTACCAGTGGCTATGGCACTTAACATCAACACCAATCAAAAGGACTTATCGATAAAGCATGCCTTGATTAAATACGCAAAGAATAAGCCAGACGATTTTATGTCTACGATTGATAGTCCGATGGTTAACGCTCGCTCAACCGTAGCTCAATCCATTGATTTCCAAATAATTGAGGAAAGAAACGGAGCTTGTGTTTGGTTTGACACAGGAAAGATGATTGTTTCTGTACCATTAGGTCAGGATATTATCGAGGTAATGACTAGATTTGTAATGACTGATAAGGGAGCTTCTGTCCTGTCGGAGCTGGAACGCCAGCTTGAGGCACTTGCTTAATCATCGGTATTCTCATCAGACGAAGGGGGGCATTAGCCCCCTTTCTTTTTCTGTATATTTGCTGGAGATTCCCCTCAACTATGGCAAGCGTTAGAGAAGTTTACAATGCACTGAAAGATATCGCAAACAAAGACCAGCGAGGGTTTGTTACACCTAGTCAATTCAATGCGTTTGCACCTATAGCCCAAACGAATGTGTTTAACAACATATTTAATAAGTTGGGTAATGCAGAAGCAATGAGACGTAGGGGTATCGACCCCGGCAGAGATAAGTCACTTGGCAAACAAGTCAAGGAAGACCTGTCATTATTTTCAAAAACATCAGGAGCAATCACAAGAACCGTGGGTTCTCACTTTGCAAAGCCAGATGACCTATCTAGGATTATTACAGTTAAAACGTTTGGAAGCATCCTAATGGATGTAAGTAGCTCTGTAACAATTCCAGTAGAGTATGATGAAGAAAAGCTTGAGTATGTGCTTAATAGTAATCTCAGTAAACCAACTGAAGACTCGCCTGTAGCTTTCTTAGATGATGAGGTCATGGTATTCCCTGACAGCATTAAGAAGATTAGTGTAAGGTATTATAAGCAGCCAGAAGGACTGTTAGCCACAACGGGGGCGAGGACAGCTTCAATGCCTAAGTTTGGTTTCACTGTAACCAATAACAAGGAGGTGTACACAGCTTCCACTAGTGTTGACTTTGAGTTGCCTGAGCACTATATACCAGAGCTTGTTGAGGAGATGGCTAGACTCATTGGTGTTAACCTGCGTGATGCCAGCATCTACAACTACGCAGAAGGACAGAAACAAAAGCGTTGATAGATGGCAAGGAACTTAGTTACAGTAGAGCAGGTAGTCAATGACTTTGTACTGACGCTCGATTCAGATGATTACGTAAACAATGTTTCTGACGTTGTTATTAAAAACGTTGCACTCAGGGGAATCCGGGAGATGGGCTTTGACATGCTTAAGAGGGTAAGGTCAATTAAACTAACCAAGAACTCTAACGATACAGTTACTCTCCCTGATGATTTCGTCTCATTGATTAAGATAGGTATCGTGGGTAATGATGGATTGGTTAGTGTGTTTGGTGAGAACAAAAACATTAACTACTCTCAGAAGTATTCTACTGATTCGTCTGGTAACATCATCGACTCTGATGGTGATGGGATTGCTGATAGGGTTGACTCAAAGACGGGTTCAACTGGAAGCTTGTTTAGCGAGGACGACTTTATGACGTTTAGTAATTACATTTTTCAGGGTGGAGTTGGTCAGCTGTATGGATTAGGCGGAGGTTTTTATAGTGGGCAGTATCGACTCAACGAAGACCAGAACAGGATTGAAGTTTCTGGCGGTACTTTCTCTGAGGTTGTAATTGAGTACATAGCTGACGAGGCTCGCTCGGTTAACCCGACAGTGCATGTTGAAGCAGAAGAGGCGTTACGTTCTTACATCTACTACAAGCTTGTAGAAAGGAAGGGAAGTGTCCCACTCGGAGAGAAGGGTAGAGCTCGTCAGGAATACTACAACGAGAGACGCAAGGCTAACGCAAGGCTTAAGGCGTTTAGCGGTGAAGAGGCACTCAAGACAATTAGAAAGAACTTCAAACAAGCACCTAAGTATTAATGGCTATTGACAAGCTTGTACCCCAGTATCTGAACAAGGATGAGGACGAGAGGTTGGTTAAGCCTTTCGAGATGACCGATGCTCTTAACATCCGAATCTCTCCTGACGATGGAAGTGACCAAGGAATAGTTAGAAATATAAAGGGAAACACTATTGTAAACCCGGTTACAACCGATGATGCTATCCCCTCAGGGACTAATAGAGCAGTAGGTGCGGTAACGTGCGAATCTGGAAAGTGTATTTATTTCTTTGTTTACAACTCAAATCTAAATCACGGTATATATAAGTATGACTTCATAGATGACAAGTACATTAAACTTTATCAAGACCCCGTTCTTAATTTTAGTAGAGACGGTTTTATTAAAGCTGATGTTATTATAAATCAATTTGAAGAACACCTACTATACTTCACGGACAACAGAAACGAGCCGAGAAAAATAAACGCAACTAGACTTTTATACAACGGGTATGGACCGAACTTGACTTCAGGGACATCCATACAGAAGGAAAAATTCTTTACTGTTTGTAAACCACCGCCTCAATCGGTCCCTACTTTTAAGTTTGGAACTAACGAATCTGTGGGGCAGAATAACCTCAGGGATAATTGCTTTCAGTTTGCCTATCAATACATATATGATGACGGTGAGGTAAGTGCAATTTCCGCTTACTCGCCTTTAGCCGTGAGCCCCACAAACTTAGCGTTTAACTCAACCTCTATTCAGTTTGCTAGTGCGTTTAACAATGAATTAGCTGTAACAGTTTCAAATTCTGATGGCCCAGTAGATAAGATTAGGGTGTTCGCTAGGCGAAATAACGACGGAGCATTCTTCAAAGTCAAGGAACTTAGTAATGACCCGCAGCAAACCGAGCAAACATTTACGTTCAGAAACGACAAGATATACAGCTACGTCTCCTCTGAAGAGGTTAATAGAACTCACGACGCTGTCCCTAGGGTAGCTTCCGCACAGGCTATTTCGAATAGCAGACTGTTTTACGGTAACTATTTAGAAGGGTTTGATAATCTACCCCAGCCAGATGTGTTTTCATACCCTGTATATCACCCCGACATAGAAACATCTTCTTCTATAAATATTGATGTTGTTGGCGGTACAAACGGTGTCGTTACCGAAACTCTTGGAGTAGGCTCCTATGCATCAGACCAGTTTCAGAGTTCTTGGAGAGCTATTTATGGAGGCACCTCTACGAATGCTTTTTATGCATCTGGAGAATGGCTGAGTTTGTCTCCGTCACTAACCTTTGCTAGGTACGGGGATTCCACTACAAACGGAATAAGTTTTCAGATTGATTTATCTGACTTCCCCTCACAGGGATTTGACGCTTCGGATTCGCAGATAAATATGAACTTTAATTTGTCTTGCGATAGGTTTGGAATTTCCCCTGATTTAGATAGCAACGCAAGTAACACACAATTCAGTGTGTTGGCTACTACATACGCCGACGACGGAGAGGAAATCCACAGTCAAAATGTAACTATACTGAACCCCGATAGTATTCAGTCTGGGATAGGCAATCTTAAGTTTCAGAATCCCTTGCAATTTAATTTGACATCGCAAGGCCAAGACTTTCAAGACGTTAATTCTTTTGGAGAATTTATTTCATCCGCTATAGTTAATGAATTAGAATCCTCAACGGTAGGTCTCACCCCTTCAACCGAAGGACCGAACCAAAACCTGATTGGCGCAACTGCATTTTTCTCTGGGACATCTGCTGGTTTCCCCAGCATTCAGCCCACCACCCAAGAAGCCGATTGTCTCCTAGCTTGGATGTCAGGCTTTGGTGAGTTTAAGGTTCACAGTGCTACATACGACCAACAATCTCAAAAAGTAACATGCATGGTTCGTTGTATCGACATAAGCCTTGATACCGACTATGCCTTAGCACCAACCACTGTAGGACCTACTACGGTGACAAATGATTTTGTTGGCGGAACCGACGCTCAGCTTGCAGCGAATCTTTACTATGGAGTAGGAGCGAATAACGGGTCAATTTTCCAAGGAAGTGGGTACAACCATCAGATGAATTTATTTACTTCTGATAAAGTATCATTAAGTATAGGTTCTCAGGAGAATGGAGCAGGATATACTGTTCGTGATTATAGTGTAGGTTCAGGTGCATTGAGAAGTCATTGGGAAGAATATAACTTTATCTCTGGCGACATATCTATTTTTACTCAGGATGGAGAAGCAGTTACTTCTTTTAAGGCTGGGGCTACACATGATTTTGGTATCGTTTATTACGACCACAGAAACAGACCGTCTGGCGTACAGCCCTTAGAGGAAAAAAGCGTAAAGCATTTCGGGCAAAGACCGGGAGGTAATAATGGTAGAACAGAAATAGACTTCAGATTATTACACGAGCCTCCAAGTTGGGCAACTAAATGGGCCCCCGTCTACTCTAAAAACACATCCTATAGTGAGGTTCTTCAGGTCTTGGTTAACGAGGCCGCAACGGGAAAGCAAACAACATTCACAGACATCCGTTCTAATGACGGTGTAAAAACTAGGCCCGTATTATCTGGTCTGGAGGGGGGTGTTAACGGTCAAATCTTTATTTCTCTTCGTGGGCTAGAGGGAAAGTCTAACTCTTATAAGGACTTCAAGGGGGCTAGTAAATCTTACGAGTATAATGAGGGTGATATACTGAGAATTCTTCAGTACGAAGATTCGGAAGGTAATATACAGAGACCTCTTCACGAGTTTAAAATAACCTCATATAAGTTCTATACTGACAATGACGAGAACCCTATAAGGCTTTCTCAAAACTCCCCAGATGAAGACGAGACTAACTACAGAAGGACTGGCTGGTATTTGACGATTAGGGATAATAATATTTCTAACTTTAAGAGAGGAGACATCTTAGTAGGAAAGGACTTCTTCTCCCAAAACTGTTTAGTGGAGATATGTAGACCTAAGAGAGGCGTTGAGGAAGAGTCTAGGGTTTACTACGAGATTGAAAAGCAGTATGATATTTTGGAGGTTGGCGGTGTAAGAACTCATGCGGGTGACCGCTCGAATTCAGTAAGCCCTGCGGTTACTATTCAGGTATTAAGCCCTACTATTTTCACATCCACTACAAGGTTGTATTTAGGGGATAAGCTTATAATAGGTGCAGGTTCTGGGGAGCATGTTTTCATAGAAGGTATAGTACCAAACTCTAATGGGGTGTATACCTATACCGTATACTCAGGACAGCCGTTCACCACATCAAACGTGTCAGACGGAGCTATATTCCCGTGTGTCGTAGATAACGCCGTGGGAAGCCCGAACAGCCTTCATAAAGGCGTGGTGACGCTCACTAAGGGTGATATGTACTTAAGAATAAGAGAGCAATTAGGAAACTCCAAGACTGACTATACACCCAGTGGTCAAACTATTGTTTTTAAATACGACCCGACCATACCTGACAATCAGCTTTACAGGAAATTTGTCATAGAGGACGAGTCCGTTAGCGACTACTTCGATTCAAAAGCCATATCGATTGGCAGGCCATTTATAGAAACGCCAGACCAAGAAGAAATACGCAGGGCGACAGCCATCACATATAGCGCACCTTTTGTATCGGACTCTAACGTATTGAATCTTTCCACATTTAACCCTCTTTTGTTTTCCTATAAAGATTACAACTCAATCAACGGTCCTGTGTGTTCCATAATTGACAAGGGTGAATCACTTCTTGTTATGCAGGAAAAAAAGATTAGCAGTACACCAATAGATAGGACGCTTATTCAATCGGCAGGGAAAGATGGCATGCTGGTAACTAGCACTAACGTATTAGGAACTGAAACTTACTTTGCAGGAACTTTTGGTCCGGGATTAAATCCTGAGTCTGTGGTAGACAGGTTTGGAGTAACATACTTTTGCGACATGGATGCTGGTAAGGTTTTCTCCTTGTCGTCTAAGGGTATTCAACCCATAAGCGAGGTTAAAATGTCTGCGTTCTTTGGAAGCTTATTTGCCGACCTATTGCTCAGGGATTCTATCCCAAGGATTCCGTGTGGAATTGACCCAGAAAATGATGAGTTTATAGTTACTGTCGAAGGTCAAGACGTAAATGATATTACTCTTGGTACTTTAAATGTTGGAAACGTTCCTAAACCTCCAGCTAATGCTAGGGTTACTGGTGCTGTGGGTAAGATAAAGCCCGTTGTCGGTGGTTCTAATATGCTTTCTTGGTCAACCGACCCAATTAAGTGGGACGACACAAACATAACTCCAGTATCATTTCTTCCTGAATGGGACTCTGTTGGTGATGCTCTAGTGGTTATTGACAAGCTAACCGAAAGAGGTTCGTCTTTTGTTAGTCCTGATAAAAGTGCGAGCACTTCAGATTTTAAAGCAGATGTAATTACATCAGACGGTAAGTACCGAGGTGTGGCTAAAATGAATATGGCTGATGGGAGTATAATCTTCTCTACCACCATAATAGAAAAAGGAGCCTCCTCTGACGTATCTAAAACTATTACGATTACAGATGGTGTTGACGATGACGGTAAGACCTTGGCCTACAGCACAGATAAAAACTTCTGGTTAAGCTTTTATTCGTTTAATCCAGAGCTGTATTCCTCTCTTCATAATAGATTCTTTTCATTTGAAGCTGGTCAGATTTACAGACATAATGTTAATGAGACTAGAAATAATTTCTACGGTGCTCAGAAGAACTCAGAGATTGAAATCGTTTCTAAGAAAAACCCATCTTCTGTAAAAGTTTACAACGCAATAAGCCTTGAGGGTAATGATACTTGGGCTGGTGTTGTAACCAACAGCAATCAAACCACCTCAATTCCAGAGGCTATGTATGAGGAGAAGGAGGGTATTTACTACACTAACATTCCTAACGATGTTGCAGCGGATTCTAATGATTCCGTAGGCACAGAAAGGGTTGTGTTGGGCGAGGTGTCGGCTCTTTCTGGAAATTCTTTAGATGTGACCTTTACAGGGAGGGTAAGTAACCTACCGTTCGGGATTGGTGATTCGGTAAAAGTTATATCAGGAAGCGGCGAGCAAGATTTAGGGTTGACAATTACTGCTGTTTTAGGCAGAAATAAATTACGGTTTTCTGGGGCGGCTACTGGACAGATTGGTAATACTCTTGTTGCTGTATCGTCAGACGTAATTAACGGTGAGCAGATGAGAGATTACTACGCGAAATTCAAACTGACAAACGACAACACAGCTGAGAAAGAACTATATGCTGTCAATGCAATATATACACCCTCAGCACTAGATAACTCAGAAACAAACTAAATTTGCAATATGGCTGAATTAGATTTACAAGGAGCAGCGTCACTAGCTGGGGTTGGAGCACAGGTTATCGGCGGAACTGTCGGTGGGGTGATAGATATATTTGCTGGGGCGGCAGGAAAGAAGAGAGGTCAAGATGCTCTTGATAAAGCCAATCAGAATCTTGAGTCCCTGAAAGCCTCCCAACCCTCTTTATCTACACCCGCAGAGTATTACGACGCTGTTAAGAATGCTTATGACCAGAGGTTGCTATCGATGAGGAATGAAGACATCAATCGTTCTCTTGCCACCACTACGCAAGCCGCACAACAGTATGGCTCAAGAGGCCTTGGTGCCGTTATGCAAGCTCAGCAGCAAGCTCAGGGTCAGCTAAGGCAGGAAGCGATGAATCAACAACAGCTTCAAACTCAAGCCTTAACTAACCTTGCTACCGCAAGAGAAAGAGAAACTGGTCTTCGTGAAGCACGTTCAAATAGAGACTTAGAGTATGGGTATGATGCAAAGGCTTTGTCTGAAGCTCAGCTAGCCCAAGCAAGACAACAGATGTCAGGCGGAATTGCTAGTGCTGTTGGTGGCTTGGCTACAGTTGGACTAGGAATTGCTGCTGCTAATAAGTATGGTGGCGGCAACAAGAACAAATTCAAAAATTTGGAGACTGGCGCGGGCGAAGAAGGTGATTTCCTTCCTCCAGTACAACCCGTTGGTGGGGGAGGCTTTGCTAAAAAAGGCATAAAGGTTCAAAAGACTCCGGGTGAATTTAATCACGACACTAATGAAATGTACGTGGTTGATGAGGACGGTAAGTCTATGGGGATTGCGCTTACTGGTGGCGAATATGTTATTGCCCCCAAGGATGCACAGAAATTAAAACAACTGGTAGGCAGTGGTAAAGGTGAGCTACACAAATTCGTTGGTAGCTTAGTTAAAAGATTTGAAAAAGCAGATAAGTAATGGCCGAAGGAACTAGATTTAAGACAGGGTTTTTGCCTGCTCAGGTTAGCTATTCAGAAATGGGTCGCGCCTTTGGTGAACGTATAGCTGATAACCTGCAAGACCTAGCTGACGCAGATAGCAGAAGGAAGGCCCAGTTAAACGCAAACATGGGTTTTTCTAAAGCCCTTTCTGAATCATCTCCAGCAGGACTAACTGAGAAATACCAAGCAGGTGCTCAGATTCTTTTAGAGAAGTATCAAGAAGCAGCTATCACAGCTCAAAGGACAGGTAAGTCTTCTGACGTGGATGACTACGTTAAGTTGAAGAGAGAGTTTACTGAGTTTAAAAATGTCGCATCTGCTAAAAGCGCAATGGATAGCCAGACTATGGTTAACATAGTGAACCAGCAAATACCCGGAATGTCTGGAAGTGTTGAGGATAATTTAGCTTTGTATAGGGACAGCAATCAAGCTTCTTATATTTGGAATGAAGAAACATCTAGCTTGATGGTAGGTGTTGGCAATCAGTTTGTCCCTTGGCAATCAAGTAATATCGGTGACCTTAACGATGTATATGTTCCTAAGATGCTTTGGACTGGTACTGAGTATATGCCAGAGAAAGTTGGAGATGATATATACTCTAATCTTTTGCAGCCAAAGTTAGAAAGCCTTCAAGGTAGAGACCCTGAAACAGGGTTTGCTACAGGTAGGGTTGATATGAATGCAGCGATAGATTTATTTAACAAAGAGTTTAAGGCTAGGGTAAGCTTAAGGGGGCCTGAGCTAATGGAAGCTATACAAGCTGTGGGTCAGAAGACATTACGTACTCCCGGTAAAACTCAATTGACTGAGTCGGACTTTGCAGACGCACAAAAATACTACACCCAGTCTGAGCTATTAGACACTCAATATCCTGTCGGAGATAAAGCAGGTTCAACCCTGACTGCTGGTGGAATCAATACTGATGGAGAGTATGTATTTGATGTAACAGACGACGAGTTAAAAAAGGTAGGGTTCGGTGAAGCAATCGACAAAAGACTAGCTTTCAAGGAGTACGCCGAGCAGACAGCTAACAGAGCGTTCCAACAAATCGTAGTTCAAGATGAGCAGGACAGAATTCTTGCAGACAGAGAGGCTAAGAGATTACTAGATGAGGAGCGTCTTGCCGATGAGGAAGCTTTAAAAAACATTACTTCACCTTTCACCCCTATTCAAGCATTCAAAGGGAAGGGCACTTACGCAATAACCGATGGTGACGAAAATAAGAATATAAGTGGTGACATGCCCAAAGTAAAAGCTTCTGTTGGTACTAGAAAATATGCGTTTACGATTAGTGGTGATGTAGTAAAGTCTACGTTAGACGAACAGGGCAAGGAAGTAAAAGACGTAACTGGAGAGTTGGATGGAGATATAAAGATAGAGGTAGAAAACCTAGCGTTTAACCCAACCACCGGAGAGCTAGAGGGATTTGATATTGTCACTGGTCCGGGAGTTCTTGAAAATGCTATTCTATCTATAGATGGTACACCTCTTAAATCAATATACGTTCAAAAAGGTCAACCCGCATTTGAGGAAATTAGGACGAGCATCCAGCAATTTCAGGCAGCTTCAAAGAACAAGAGAAGTGGGGCTCAGTTCCTTGATGACGCAAAAGAATCAGCGGTCCGCTATATTGAACTTCGGAAGAAGGAGGAGGCTAAGAAGACGAAGTCTGAGAAGGAACTTGATGAATTGTTCCCGAACCCTCAGGACGAAAGCAATTAATAATCCGTATTTTTGAACTATGGATGAAACAATAAAAGCCATGTTGATTGAGGCCCGTGCAAACGGAGCTTCAAGAGAAGAGTTGATTCGAATGCTTGATGAGTATAAAGCTCAAAAAAAAAAAGAATTATCCGAACAGATTACCCCACCTCTTATTGCGACTTTTCCGTCCACTTCGGAGGAGGATTCGTTGGGTTCAAGGCAGGGTTCAACTTTGGAGGGAGGCGAAGAGCTTACACTTTCGGATGTACTTCAAAGACCACTGATTGGTAACAAGAGAGTGCCTCAATATGAGGCTGATGCTCTTGATTTATTAGCGTCTGAATTTTCGAACTCATACACCTCGGTTTTATATGACCGATTTGACGTAGATAAGTACAAGCAGATACTAGATTATGAAGGTTCAGCTAATGATGCCCAACGGGAGTTAATAACGGCGTTTGACACAGCTGATTCTGAGGCTGAAAGGCTAGAGGCTAAGTCAGATATTGTTGACTACTACATGATTGAGGAGGACTCTGACTATGAGGTCAGTAGATATGTAGTAGGTTCCTCTGATGAGAGGGTTTTTAGACACATGACTGGCCGCGCAGAGTTTGAGGGTGAGGGTGCGCTAGAGAGAGAGGCACTGTCGGTCCCAATGGCAGACGCTATAAAGGATATCGGTAGTGCTGCCGCTAGGGAAAATGCACAAGCTGTGAGAGAGCTACTCCCACAAGAAATTCAAGACGACCCTCAGAAAATAAGCGACTACGAAAGGTACTTATTTGATGAATACAATATAGCTGTAGACCTTAATGAGGATACGTATATTGGTGGTTATGACGTTCTGAAGGGCGGTGCTTTTTCAGGCACGGGGACTTCGATAGCAAGGGCGTGGCACGAAGCTATGGCCGGTGGTAAGCTGCTGGCGGGCGATGCCGTCTCTTCTGTTTTCGGCGAGGACAATATGTTTAGCAGATGGGCACATCAATCTGGTCAGGATAGCAGAAACCTAGCGGAAGAGGCTGAGAAAAGATTACCCTTCTCTCTTCAGAGTTATGCCACAAGAACCGAACAGTTATTTGGCAAGACATTCACAGAGTTTACGGGTATCGGTAGTGGTGTAGATGAGGACGAGACCACCACAGCGAACATAGGTTCTTGGGTGAATGAAAACTTACGGATGTTCGGTGAGTCAGTACCAATGATGGGTGCGGCTTTAGCGGCAGGTGTTGTCACTCGTGGTCGTGCAACTAGAGGCATGGGGATTGGTAGGAAGTTCAGTAAGCTTAAGGGCGCGGACAAAGTTGCTGCTGGTCGAAAAATTCTAGAGGCGAACAAAGATTTAAATGCTGTACGCTCTACAAACCTATTAGGAAAATCACAAAAGACAACTACGTCTGCTAGGATTGCTAAGCAGGCTGGGAAAGCTCAGAACAGGGGAGCCTTAACAGCTACTACCGCAATGGGTATGGCATCTACATACAACTCGGTAAGAGACGAGAGTTGGTTTCAAGAGATGGATGGTTTTGAGAAAGCTGGATACACAAGCGCGATGGGATTCCTTGAAGGAGCACCAGCATTTGTCGGCGCAGCCATTGCAACAAACGTACTAAGAACTGCTGGTAAAAGGTCTGTTGAGTCTTTTGCGAAAGGATTGATTAAATCTGTTTTTGCAGGTGCTACTGAAGAGGCTATTACAGAGGGAGTCACAGCAGCTGGACAGTACTACATCAACTCAATTACTAACCCTAACGTAGAGTTCAGTCAAGCTGGACTTTGGGAAGCAACTAAAGAGGGGATTTATGCTGGTGCTTTTCTAGGTGCTGGGGTAGCTGGAGCTGCCAACCTTCCTGCTGGTATCCGTGCAGCAGCAATGAGTGCTACATCTATACCCGGACTAAGGGATAGCATTGAGATTAAAAAGCTAGCTCGTGAGTATGATGTGGCGGAGAGTCAAGCCCTCAGAAAAGAGATTGGCGAGAAGTTAAATGCAGCTGTGATGAAAGCGTGGGACAAAAAGCTTGGACGCTCTAAGTTCTACGAACAACTTCAAGAGTCAAACCCAGAGGCATTCAACAGTCTTGAGGAGATACAAAAGAAGATTGCAAAGCTAGGCATTGACCATAGCAGAAGTGAAAGCGAAAGCGAGAGGGGCACTTTAAAAGGACAGCTCACAGCTTTGATTGACGAACGAACTAAGAAAGAGGCTGAGCTTGGTTTAGAATATGACCTAAACTCAAGCAGTGAAGTTGGAAGAATACTTAGGGGTGTGTCTAAGATAGACGAGAGGTACAATGGATACGGTGAGATATTCCAAGGAGAGGGTGATTCAGTTACCGTGACTGGAGAAAATGTAGATGCCGTGCTTGACGCTATCAATGGCACAACCTTAGATGGTGTCCGTCAGATAGAAGACAAGACATTTAAGAGTGGTGCTCAGATGAGGCGAGCAATGGCTAACGTCATGACGGTTGTAAAAGCTCTATCAAAAACGGGCAAGCTTGATGGGGTTGTTATTCACAAGACCGAGAGCTCCTTTCAGGATGCGGCTGGAGAAGTAGCTAGGGGTATGTGGACTGGTAAAGGAAAGATTCATATCTATGCTCCTGCGGTGCTAGAAAATACAGGATTTCACGAGGCGTTTCACGACTTGGTCCTTGAGTCAATAGGCGTTGAAGCTGTTACAGGGCTAGCGGAAAAGCTTTTCGCAAATCTTTCTGGTGAGCTACGCCCAAAATATGTTGAGTTCCTAAAGAAGTATGGTGCGGCGGGAAACATTCGTAAAGCCATTTTAAACAACCCCGCTGTAGCAGAGGAGTTCTTGGTTGAATTGCTTGCTGATATTACTACAGGAGGCTTAGAGGCCACGGTAAAAAGAGGACTGGTAAACTCTCTCAAGAGCTTTATCAATACGTCCTTAAATAAGATACCTAATGTAAGCGTTGACTTCACAGACGTTGACCCAAAACAACAAGACCTAGTCACAGCTATTCAAAAAATGACTGGTCAGCTAGCCTCTGGTGAGGCTGTAACAGGAACTCAAGACGTTCGGGAAGCAGCAATAAGAGCTGGTTATAACGCTATGATGGTTGAGCTCGACGACATGAGCTCCAAGGCCCAAGGCATTAACGCTAGAATGAGAGATGTTGAGGAGGTGAACGACGCTGCCCAGTTCTCTACAGCTATGAGTGATGCTATTCGCAGGATGCGAGACATGGGTAAACTCATGGCACTACAAGTGACACCCCTTTCGGAAGAAGAGGCTCAGGAAATTCTAGATGGTGGTGGTAAACTGTTCATGACTAAAGATGGACTAGCTGGAGCTTACGTTAACAAGGACGGATACATGGGGGGGTTGTTTAAAAACCCAGACTCTCAATTAAAAGCTGTCAGCTACCCACTACAAATCATTAGAGGTAGAGAGGGTGGTAAGTTTTATGATGCATTTGCAACAGACCTTGAACGTCAGTACGTAAACAACGGGTGGAGGCCAGTTGCTAGGCTTGACTTCAATCCTGAGTTTGCACCAGACGGATGGGATAGTGAATCTTCTCCCCTTAAAGACCAGCCTGACGTTGTGTTCTTTGTCAAGGGTGATGGTAATATTGGTGATGGTATTAGAATGAGCGACTACATGGAAGCTTATAACTATGCCGAAGGAAAGGCTAACGGAAAGGCTCAGGCCCTAGTCATAAAATCACTAGAAGATAAGCCGGGTAGAGAGTCTTTTTTATCTGCTGAAGGCGTTACCGAAGAACAGCTAGAGAAGCGAAGAGAAGATTTAAAGCTAGATGAAAGTCAAAGACAAAAGCGTAGTCCTAAGGTTGTAGATGCTTTAAAGAATTATGTCGCTCAAGAAATTAATCAAAGCCAATACATACAAGTTGTAAGGGAGGAGTCACCAATAACGCCATTTGTTTCTGTTCCGGCAGTACCTACTACTATGGACATTGTGGCTGCACTTACAAGTAATAAGGTTGAGTCTGGTATCATAGGTGTTAACAAAGAAATACCTGAGAACTATTACGTTGGTCTTAGACTGGATATTCCCGCATATGATAACTATGATGTATGGGTTGTGTCAGTACACCAAGGTGCTAGAGGTGAAGAGAGGACTCCAAACTTAGGCGGCAAGTCAATTGGGTATGCTCAAACAGCACTAGCCACCAATGTAGAGTTTCAATCCATAGCCAAGGGAGCGTTAAACATAGCTCTTGAAAAGGGGAAAACAACAATAGCTAGGATGTTTGGTGACTGGAATAATCATGACCCGCAGGGATTGAGAGACAGGGCTGAAGACATCATGGCTAGTGAGGAGTACAACAAATCAGAACTCGGAGAAGGAAAGCTTGAGGGTTGGATTCAAGTTGGTATGAATCCCTTCCGTCACAGCTGGTTCTATGACAAGAGAGATGGAAAGCCTATTGTATCTGCTTCTGAAGTAATTCAAATAGGAGCTTTAGTTTTGGCTAAGAACGCCGAAAAGGTGGCTGTGTCTGATGAAAGGTTTAACGTAATTAATAAAGACGGTTCAGCTGTAAAGTTTCAGAAGGTGCTTCCCGGTCAAACCGGATTATCTACATCTCAAACTTTTTCTAACAAAGCTCAGAAGTTTGGTAGCTTCTCCAACAGATACAGTAAAGACGACAAGGAGTTTAAGAAGTTGATGAGCAAGGTGGTTAAGCATGATGCTGATGTGTATGAATTACTGGCAGGAAGGACTATAGTTACATCGTCTCCAGACAACCTAATGGTTGGTGATGTATACTTTGAGGATGAATTAATATTCACGGGCGGTGGTGGTGTATTCTATCCTGTAAGAACTGGTAATGTGTGGGCTGTTGCCAAACCAAAGGAGGCCAAGGAAATGGTCGATAAGATTAATGCCATGCGCAAGAAGTCTCCTGATGGTAAAGTCTTCTTTACTTTGATTAGCGGAACACAAGAGAAGCTGTTCAGTAATACAGGGGCTCTTAAGGCTTCTGAAATCATACTTAGAAAGCTTGTTGAGCAGGGTGTTATGCCTGAGTCCGTGTTTAATAAGCTTCTGATTAAATCGTTTAAGCAAACGTTTCCAAAGAAAAAGCCAATCCGAATTGACGGTTCATTCTCAGATGTAGCAGAAAGAATACTTGCTTACATGGGGGATGTAAATGAATCAACCTTCGGTAAGAGAAAGTATTACACGGATAGGTTGTTTGTTAATATGCGAGACGCTCTAAAAGAAAATGAAGAAGCTAGACTAGCTGTCCAGAAACTCCTTAACAGTGAGGAAATAGGTAAGGCTCAAGGCGGAAGCGTTCCTAAGGGTGTGGTTTCTAAGATGCTTACTGAGAATTTCTTGCAGGGCGTTCCTCAAGGAATGATTTACGCCGCCGTAGAGATTGACTCCGACCTGTCTTTTGCTATGGAGCCAGAGTCATCACCTATATTCCCCGCAGCACTGTTTCAGGTAGACGAAAAAGGCAACAAGAAAAATTCAACTCTTCACTTATTTAAAGACAAAGAGTCAGCAGAGGATATTCTTACTACTGAAAGAGGTTTTGAAAAGCAACCTTTTATAGACAAGTTCTCTTCCAAATATGAAGGGAGGTTCAGGAAAGACGGCACACCTAAAGACCCGCTGAAAGCAGCAGAGTCAGCATGGTACGCTCTTCTAGGCATGAGAAATCAAGCCTTCGGAACGGGTAAGGTTAAGACCAAGGCTCAAGCTATCGTAGCTCAAGAGTCAAAAGCTCAAGGCAGCTTCTTAAAACAAGTGTCTCAATTGATAGACCAGAAGTACCCATCACCAATTGTAAATCGTGATAAGAGAAGAAAGAATCCTGTCACAGGGCTTGATGAAACCTCACAGCTAGATGCTTTCGCGCACACCAAGGCGGAGGTAATTAAAACTTTAGTTGACATGGGCTTCTCTAAGGAGGGTTCCGAGATGATGTTTAAGCAGGCGGTAGCCTACAAGCAAGGAAGGACTCAAGGCAAGAAAGAAGGTATGCGTGTTGCTTCAAAGAATGCAGCTGACGCAAAGAAGCTGTCAACCAAGGCGCGTAATCTAAAGAAGTCACTAGAGGAGTTAAGAGACAAGTCAAGTACATTCAATGAATTCTTAGCAAAGGCCATCGAGCTCATTGACGCTAGGATGAAAGAGAACTCTAAGACACCGTTTACTAGGGGTCAGGTAAATAGCATTGTTAAGTTCATCCGGCAAGCTCATAGGACTAGCGCAAAGAAAGCACAGAGCGAAGGTCTTGACTCTATGCAGTCATTCATTGACAAGATATCTGTGATATTCGATAGCCGAGATGCCAAGGCTGAAATGGATAAATACCTTAAGGGTATTAAGTATGCTCAGTCTCTACAGAAGAGGCTAAAGAAAATGGCTAAGGTAAAAGGTAGAGGTTCTTCACCCAAGAATGTAACTACATACGCCAAGATAGCCAGAGGATTAGCTGCTATTAACCCAGCACTCCTGCCTCAAAAAGAACTTGAGGGATTCGTTGCTACTATCATGGAGACTATCGCGTCTATGTCGAAGTCTGAAGCTGTATTCGATAAAGAACTGGAGGCTTATGTTGGTGTGGATTACACTAAGACCACTGCTGAGGCTCTGTATAATAGACTAAGCAATTACAGCGCAATGGAGGAGCTTGGTCGGCAGTCATTGTTCATGGCTAGGGCGCAATCAAGAGCAATTAAAAACGGTACAAGCGTTCAGCAGGAGTACGAAAAGCTACTAAAGAACTATGAAAGAAGTAGATTGTCTTCAAGCAGAAGAGCGATACTTAAATTCATTGACGAAAACCCTACAGCTGTAAACCCTGATACCGGGGAGACGATAGCTCTAAACGAAAGCAACCCAGCTCACATTGATATCGTAACAGGGATTCTAGCAGAGCAAGCTTCTACAAAAGAAGAGCTAAAGAAAGACGCAATAATCAACGATGTATTAATACCTAGGATAGCCGCCAACATTGAGAAGCTACTAGAGGACAATCACATTGCTGAGATATTGGGGATTCATAGCGTTGAAGACTTAGACCTAGATGTATTAAGAGATAGATTAAACCTGTTAAAGAGACATCACGTAATCAACCTTGACTATAGGCTTGATGATTACATTGTAAATGATTCTGTGTACGGCATTGGATATATGCACTCCTTGGTTAGAGGTAACATTGACCTACCATCTTCATTATCTAAACTCACGCGGTCAAAGGGATTGAAGTCTAGACCAAATGTTTTCTTGGCTCCGTTCGGAACAATAAACTCATTCCTTCAGAACCTAATCCCAACAGACAGGATTACTTCAGCTAAGCTTAGGGTTAGCTTTGGTATTGCTCAGCTTGTTGGAAGCTTTGCTAAGGCCGACTTCATTCATTCACAGCTAACTGAAATGATTAGCGAAGAGATTGACAGGATATCGGAAGAGGGTGGTAGTGTTGGTACTAGATATGACAGGGCAATCGCTCAGTTATATTCAATGGCAAGACAGATGCCGAGCTTCGAGGGTGAGCGTGGTGGAGCTGAAGCAGCTTGGTATATAGAGCTTAGAGATTCAATGAGAAGAACGATTGACGACTACATTGAACAAAAGACATACCCTATTGAGGAGATAAATGAATTCGAGGATGCGTACTCTTACATGTTCAATGAGAACGAAACGCTATCTGATATGATTGCAAGGGTTGAGGGAGATAGGTCTGACATTACTGGGTTCGTTCAGTTTGTGGCGGACATTCATTCTACCTTGATGCCTCAGTTTAGAAATTATGTAGAGAGATATTTAGGAAAGGAGCTGGAGGTAGAGGAGAACTACACTGCCTTTAAGGTTATACCTGAGACAGGGGTCAAGGATGTAGATGACATACTCAGTTTAAGACTTTCGCTTCAGCAGTCACTAGCTAGTACGTCTCTGTCTCATTCTAAGAAAGTTGCAGGCAGCAGCTTTGAAAGAAACCCAAGGTCACTAAAAGGGAAGAGCAAGATAGGCTTAGACTTCGTGGCTATAAATGAAAGAACGATTCGAGAGAACGTTATACTATCAAATACTATAGGGGATGTCGTTGTTGCTAATCATGTAATTAATAGTGACGCTGCCGCATCATTGATTCCAAACAGAAAATCCAGACTCGACCTAGAGAAAAAGATTATGCTGTATGTTCAGCAGGATTCAGCTACAGTGCCGTTGGCATTCCAGCCAACACAGACGATAAGAGGGGTTAAGTTTGTTAACCCAATCAGCGTACTGAGAAATGCAGTTGTTGTTAGTCTTTTTGGTGGCTTTGTCTTTCAAACATTAAAGCAATCACAGGTACTGTGGAGTGTTGCATTTCAAGCCAACAACCCAATGAAGTCTATCCCTTATCTGATTCAGGTAATGTCAGAGTTCATGATGTTTAATATTGAGACCCTAACGAAAAAGGATTCCAAGCTAGCAATGGATGGTGGTAGATACAAGCTACTGCAAAATTCACCTGTGTTTCAAAGGGATTACGAAGCGGGAAACATTGACCCATTCACAGGTAAGTTAAACCTTGATGAAGGTGGATTCGCAAAGCTACAGAGAAAGCTAACAAACATAAGTTTAAAAAACCTCAAGGGTACAGATAAGATTGCGGCTGTTGCTTCATGGTTTATGTTCTACGGGGACGCTTTAATAAGCGAAGGCGTTGTAGATAGCTTTGAAGAGATTGACTGGGATGCGGAGGCAGCGAACCCCAACAGTACAGCTTTGAGTTACTCTGATATGATGGTTGCTAAAGACCAGTCAGCATCCACTACTAGAGAGGCAGCTGAAATATATGCTCAAGAGAAAGGTCTTAACAACTTGGGAATGCACATAGCTAAAAATCTTCTCATTCCATTTGCAAGGTTTAGCATAAACAAAAAGAGAAGCGTGTCTTCTGATTGGTGGCGAATGGTTGGGGCTGATGGGATGAGCGGACTAATACCTAAGAGCAGACAGGATTTAAAAGTTAAGTCCGAAGGTGCAGTTGCTATGCTTGGTCATAGCGTAGAGACCGCTATGTTCCATGCCACCAATAAGATTGTATTGGCGGGACTTACGGCTTATGTGGGCGCGTTGCTATTCGGGGAAGATGATGAAGAAGCTCCTAAAAAATCAAATACACTTAGAGATATTGCGACTCAAACGGCTATTGATATGTCTCCTTTGCCTCCGTTATCCTTGGTAGACAACAAAGCGAAATCCTTTTTGAACAGAAGCGTGTGGTATCAATTAGATAAGGCAAGAGAGGGTGATTATAATCTTGGTGACGATGATGGGTATGAGCGATGGGTGAGATTAAACAAGGGTGTCCCTGTATTTGAAGACGGTGGTAGCTGGGCTGGACCTTACGGAGACTATATTGATGACATCGTAACTACGGTACACAACTTACAGCTCCCCAATAACAAAGTTGTTACCGCCACTGGTGCAGAGTATTACGTTAGACCTGAGGACAAGAACTCAATGATGCTTCACTTCGCTCTTAAGACTACGTTAGCAGCTACTCAAATGGTAGGGCTATCCAGTAGCGAGGTTAGAAAATTGATATCATCATTGGATGACTTACCAAGAGATAGAAGGTTATCAAATGAAGAACAGCTAGCTGCATACGAAACTATCGCAGAAAGATATGGTCGTGATGTAATCTCAGGGGAGGGAGATGAAAGGTTAATCAAACTCATCAATCAGGTAGACAATCCATTCGATAAGATTAGAGTTGCGAACTCATTCAAGTCATCTGTAAAGCCAGTCATAGCTGAACAGCACATGAGAACCTCTTATCCCGAACAGTATAAGGTATACATGAGGGAGGCCAGAAAGCTACCTAAACAATTGAAGAATGCTAGAGATTACTATGCGTATCTCAGGGGCAAGAAAGATAACATGAAGCCAAAAGATTTCGAGGCATTTAAATTATTCCTTGACACTTATCTTAGCCTAGTAAAGCCTAGCTTTTATGTACAAGAACGATACATTGAATCGATAGAAGAATGAGACTAGAGGTAATCAGATTCAGCAGTCAGAAGGATGATACCCTTGGGTTACTGTTTGATGTAACGGAAGGCCGCAAGTTCATGTGCTACACTTTGGAAGATGAGTACAGAGAAACCAAGGTTATGCATGAGACTAGAATCCCTGCGGGTACATACAACCTCCGGTTAAAAACATGGGGCGGGTTTCACGACAGGTATTCAAAAAGATTTTCTGGAATTCACAAAGGCATGATTGAGGTTATGGATGTCCCTAACTTCACTCACATACTAATACACTGTGGAAACGATAATGATGACACCAGCGGTTGCCTTCTTGTTGGGGCCACACAAACAGAAAACAAAAACTCTACAGGATATGTCGGTTCTTCAATCACAGCCTACAAATCCATATATTCGGATATTGCAGATGCAATTGAAATCGAGGACTGTAGCATCACATATATAGACTTAGATGGAAGACAAGAAGAAATTAAAGGACACAGCTGTAGGAAAGTGGCTGGCAAGGAGTGTACCTCATGTACTGGATGTGGTAGGGAACTCGCTTCCGGACAAAGGTGTACTGGGTGTTGTAAAGAGACTGGTGGATAGTGAGCCAGACTTAACGCCTGAGCAGCGAATGGAGTTCAGTGAGATTGCTGCGCGACAAGAGATGAATGCTCAGGACAACGTCACGAAGCGATGGGAGTCAGACATGTCAAGCGATGTAAAGCTAGCCAAGCTCATTAGACCTAGCGTGCTAATCACTATGCTTGCTTTTTTTATGGTGGTTATGATTTGGGATGGAGTTGACACTGAGTTCTCCCCAAGAGAGAACTACATAGACCTTCTTCAAGTGTTAATGCTTACGGTATTCGGGGCTTACTTTGCAGGAAGAACTATAGAAAAAACAAAAAGATGAGGTGGTTAACTTTAACTCTTTCTCTTCTTAGCTTATCATCTCAAGCTCAAGAGGAATGTATCGTTTTTAGTTCCGAGGAAAGTGTATACGCTAAATTCATGGGGCTTCAGTCTCGCTCTATCCAGTGGGAGGAGATAGACTGTGTCTACCACGTACATTACACCGACAGCTTTCCTTATAGTTATATTTCAGAAGACATTATTATGGATGCTCACGAGCATTTAAATGAAGAGTTTAGCGAGGCCATGATAAGCTTTGACCTTGTGTCAATTTCGCACCATAACTTCGATGAGTTCTGGGCAGCCCCAGAAATACTAGGCAATAACAACGTATGCGTCCCCTACAGTTCAAGCGGTTGGAACTGGATGGAAGATTATGTAGAAGATTTAATATGGGATAGAGAGGAGTATATGAATGTACATATATTCCCCCAGTTTTGCGGCGGTATATTGGGATTTGCTTGGACTGCCTATGCCTCGACTGACCTTGATGGAGTTTGGGTTAGGTCTGATATGACGGGTAGGTATGGGCCGCAACTAACAGACTCTGCAAGAATGGAAAACAAAACATTAGTACATGAGGTGGGTCACTTCGTTGGTTTGCATCATGTGTTTAGGAATGTAGATAACTGCGGTCAGGTCTTAGGGGATTGCTTAGAGACAGGAGACTATGTGTGTGATACACCTCCAACTAAAATAAACTGGAGCTGTGTTAATCCTATTTGTCCACCCGGAGCTTACGACTACACACCGAATAATCATATGGATTACTACGTTGACTCATGTAGAACAAACTTTACAGAAGGTCAGATAGAAAGAATACATGCTGCACTCCCTATACTTCGTCCGGGAATCACAGACCAACCACCCTATTGCGTGGGCGATATAAACGGAGACCATGTGGTGGGCATGATGGACTTAATGCTTATGCTAACAAACTGGGACGATGCTTACTGGATTGATGGGGACCTCAATGGTAACGGATACTTCAATGTAATTGACTTTCAAATATTGCTAGCGCATTGGGGAATGATATGCTATGGAGCTGAGCTTGACCCATTCTATAGAGAACAAGAAGCCCCCACTATTAAAAGTGAGGGCCGTCATTGGTAGCGAAACTCCAGCACTATACCGGTGTAACAGCTGTAATATACTTAAATTACAGATATAAACAAGGGGGTCTTCTCGCCAACATAGGAGCCGATAACATTGTACTCCATGAAATCAATCGCATCTTGGCAATCCATCTCATCTCTTTCCATTAGTATGTGAATGCACAAGTCATAATCATATACAGCTATCACATTAAAACCCTGTGTGTGCCCAATGATTGCTTGATGAAACCCATCAGCAAGAAGTGCTTCTGATTCAATCAGCATATCCATCATCTGCTCGTGCTTGTGCTTGAGCAAGCCAGTCATAAATTCTTCAGTCATTATTTCATGTCCATTGCACGGAGAAACATCTCTCCAGTTGATTGGTCAAACGTTTTAATAGCCTTGTATATTGTCCTTGATTTAGACTTTACTAAATCTCTTTCCGTTTTGGTTGAGTCGGTGCCAAGCGAGCAGTATAAAGCGGCATCAATCCTAAGGAGTTCAGACAGCTTCTTCTCGTCTGTCCAACTTTTAAACTCCACTATTTTATGGATGTCATTAACTGTATAGGCCATTGAGAAAGATATTTATTCTGTTATAAAGGATGTCTTCTTTTCCTACAGGAACCTTTTCCCTGATGAGGTTATGCAGTTTTTCTAGCCTGTCGTATCCGGTATCTTCATCACGACTCAACTCTTTAATAACTTTATCCTGTTTGAATAGCTCGTTCTCAAAATCCTTTAGCTCTCTCCGCTGTTTAAATATCAGCTCCTTCATATCAGCCCTAGTCATGTTGTAAATAGGGTCGTAATTTTCATGATAAACATCAACGACAGTTTCGTACTTGACCTTGAGTCTTTTGTCATAAACAACTAAGTCCTTAAACTGATTGCAGTAGTGAATAACTAGGCAGTGAGACTTATTAAGGTATCTGCCTACCATTGATTTACTATGGCCCTTGTCAACTAATATTTTAGAGAACACCATTCTCGCCTCAACATTTACTCTCTTCCGGTCAGTAGCCTCTACACTTGCGTCCATTACTTCATTCACTGCATCTCGCAGTGAGTTAAATTCTTTCAGGTGACTCATATTAAAATTTTTCTGAGGAGTAAAGATAAGGGGTAATGTCAGCTCTCAATATCAAACCACACTCCTTACTGTTTGATAGAATCATATCAATTGGAAGCAGCCACCCCTTAGCATTAGGCTTGCCCTTCTTACCTATGTCTCTTGTTGTTTCACGAGAACGAAGGCCCACCTCTTTGCAGAACTCCCTAAGTTTAGGCAATGAAAAGACATAGGCCCAAGCACTGTAGTCGAAAGAAGAATCCTCTACAAAGCTGTCAGACACCTTAACAATATGCGCCCATATGTTTGACTCAGATGCCATGATTCCTGTATCAACATTAGTAGTAGGATTTTTATATTCGATGAAGATGTTTCCCGTTGGTTGACGGACATTACCGTAACTCTTCCAAGGCGACCTTCCGGCAGCGTCCCATTTAACCTCGTGCTTTCTTTCAGTCCTTTCGTTCCTCAAGTCCCATCCCGGTACTCTTCCGTTAGAGTGTTCGAACGTGTCACCACCGGTGTGTGAGTGCAGCCAATTAGCCCATACAAGCTCTATGTAATCGCCCCATTCCTTATCACTTTTGAAGCTGCTTCCCATTATCATGGTTGTTAAACTCTCGAACGGCGTGCTTTATTGCCTCAAGCTCAAGAACAATTAGACGTTTGTATTTCCTTACATTCTCCAGAGTCTCCTCGTATTTACTGTCTGGCATCCCCTCAGGTTCGTGGAGTTGCTCATAAAGCTCTGTAGTCAGTCTCTGTATCTCGATGGTACAGTAGCTGTATAATTGACTGAGTTTAGCTTCGGTCATCTATCTCTTTTTTTATGACAGAGACTGCATGCTCTATCTGTTTTTTATTCTTAGGGATGAATAACATGTAGTCATCCATATCATTTTCAACCATGTACTTCAGGAAAAGCTTCCACCTCAAAGGGAAGGTGTGTTGAGACGGAACGAATCCTTTTGTCTCTATGATGAACTTATGTTCGTGGCTAACAAAGTCAGGTGTGTACTTTATTCCTAGAGCCACTTTGTTTGTTGCATCAACGAGAACATCTTTACCCCTTGTTGACTTATAGTATATACCGGGATATCTAAAAGAGTCCATCAATTGAAACGTCTCGCCTTCGTAATTAAACTTAAGCTTAGCCTCTCTTAATTTATCGTAACAGTAAGTCTCTAGCGTTGACTTTAGATTTACACCGCCACGATTTAAATTTCTTTTCTTGCTAGGCTTTGTTTTACTCCTTCGAATTTTAGCCATAACCTAAAAGGTAAGGCTAGATACTGATTTGTTTGCCAACAACTTTTTCACCAAGCGATGTGAATAACAATGGTTCGGGACCGCGCAATGCAAAACCACTCTGTGTACTGTTGAATTCAAACATCAATGGTTCATGATATGAGGTTGGCTTTCCTCCGGTATCTACCTCTCTCACTTTCCTAACGTGCATCTCCACGCATCTACGCATCAACACATCTGGATGCTGTATCTTTCTGTGTAGTGTGATGAAACAATCGCTACGATTAACCCATTTACCACCGTGCTCTGTGTCTTCAGCATAAGGGGCTACCTGTAATCCATCGTCTCCCTTTCTTCTTTGACTCTCCGTAATGCTATGCGCGTTAACCCATACAGCTACATCCATATTGTTGCTAAAGGTCAGGAATTCTGATGCTGCTTCGTAGTGATACTCATGAGGACCTACACCTCTACCCGCACTCATCTCTATCTTGAGGCTGTTGTAAGGGTCAACGAAGAGGCCATCAATAGGTTGCTGCCTGTGAACTTTCTCACAAAATATAATGATATCTGAGTAGCTGTAAGTTTTACTGTTGTCAATCACAATAAAATGATTCTCAACCCACTCTCGTGCATGCGCCCTCTCTTGATATGTAGTGCTGCTTATCTTTTTATTAAGAGCAAACTGAACAAGCTTCATCTTGACTGCTGCCGTTCTATTTTCAGAGCTGTAAATAACCCACCTCCAATCATGATTCATGGCACTGGCAACCATCATCCAAAGAGCAAATGTTGTTTTACCTATGTTGCTGTGACCGTTAATCATAACAAACTCTTTCTTGAAAACAAAATGCTCATCAACCCGACTGTTCCCTGTAGATAATCCAAGAGGGATGTTGCCATCCACATAGTTTTCAATCCAGTCATAGTCAACATCATCACTACTTACGAATGACATATCGCCATCGTTGAGCTTCATCTCTCTACGAACCTTCTCCTCGTTGCTTATCACCTCCCCAATTGGAAGGTTCTTACCATTCGCAATACCATCATTAATAGTATTGATAGCGGCTTCGATGTTATCTATATCTCTCTTTGATATCTCTCTCTCAAGCACCCATCTCGCTACATCCTCTTCGACAATACCGCTAGCTATGTAACCACCCATAAGACTGGCAGCCTTCACAAGAACAGAATGCTTCTCTCCATCCGGAGCTTTAGCAATCATGGCAGCAGCTATATTGACCTTGTTAAAGTCGGTCTTACCGCCCGTGCCTTTCACTTCTTGATGCTGGGAACGCTCGGAGAGCATGCCTCCATATCGCTCGTACTCATTCTTGATTACGATGTCTGGGTCATACGACTCAAAGCACAACCTGCTTTCATTCTCTCCTGTGCTATCTAGCTCTAGCCCATACTGCTTATCGAAGTATGTTATTAAAGAGCGATAGTGGTCTCTATGTCTCTCGGTATTTGTTACCTCCACAAGAGCCTTGACTCCGTCACCGCTTGGTGATGACCAACAAGACATAATGTATTTGTCTCCAGCTAGGGCTGACTTAGCTCTGTTCGCGTCAACGTGGTCAAAATCTAGGATGATAAGGCCGCTGTGATACTTTAGCGTATCGTCACTGCGCTGACCATCTTCAAACACACCACTAAAACAAACCGCCGGAAGCTCTTGCTTATGACTTTTATCTCCGTTCCTTATTAACTCAACCTTTGGTCGGCTCTTTCCATCTTTAATCCTCGTTAGCACTGTATCTAGGGACGTAATCACTGCGTCCTGTGTGCGATAGATTGTCGGATATATTGTTACTCTCTTGCTTTTCATTGCGCAGTTCCTCTATCTGGTTTTCATACCACTGCGCTTTCTTTAGGTCCTCTTCGATGCTTGACGTTGGTTTCGAACCCGCTCTCATCCTGTACTTGAAGCTGTTCATCTCGCAGAAAGCCATGTAAGCTTCCCTTCCCCAAATCTTTAGCATCATATGCCACACTTGTTGCCCTCCTTTCTTGTAGTGATTTGGATTTACCGTATCGTAATCGGTATTGAATTTTTTCTTTGAAGGTTTTGAGTGTTTCAATGAGTCCTTCGATTGTGTCAACTTGCTCATGGGGTCTTAAGAAATTTTGTGCCTCTAAGGTAAGATTTTCCTTAGGCATGTTATCAATCCTCTCTGTAATTATTCTCGATGCCACATCAAACGCGGAGCGATAGTCAGGGCTGTTCATGTAGTAGCATTCATGGTTTACTACGTAGTGAGAGATGGTGGTCCTGTCTTTATTAAAAATCTTAGCACACACAGAAGTGTGAAAGAAAGGTGCGGATGCATTGGCAAATGCAGCTCTCATTTCAACTTCCGGTCTCATCCTAGAGTTGAGATTTGGTGACCAACTCAACTCACTACAATACTCGTTCCAAACTTCCCTGAAAATGTCCATTTATATGTGTTTTATTATGTTCAATTAAGGCTCGACTTTCCGAGCTGTCAGTCTTTGATGTCCATAACAAGTTCATGGTTAACACCACGCACCTCTTGACTTAACCCTTTACTTCTACAATTAAATTCAAAGTAAAAGACTGGACACCCCACCTCACCCGACAAGGTAAAGATTTAATTAGGTGCGCGGCTTTCAAAAGTACCCTCGATAGGAATCGAACCTATGACCTACTGCTTAGAAGACAGTTGCTCTATCCAGCTGAGCTACGAAGGCAGGTAGGAGAGACCCTTCTGACGTGCGTGTCTTCAAACAATCACGTTAACGGATGAGGGTTTTAATCGTAACTCTCCCTTGACTTTTATTTAGAATGGCACATCATTAGTGCTTTGCTTGTCGAGCTTTCGTTGTTGCTCGCTTGCGCTATTCGGGTCATACACTGAGCAGAAAGCTTTCATCCGTCGATTGTCCTCCTTGTCCGGGATTCCAAGCACATCAATATACACTCGCCCTTTCGCTGTAGCATATTGCTTCATTGATTCAAGCTCTTCCAATGTAAAAGAGATTCTAGTCTCTACTCGTGGGGCATTGACGTAGCCCACGTACACGTTTTCTTTTTTTTCAGCCATAATTGGTGAAGTATTAAAGGTTTAAAATATATTCTTTGTACCGGTTACGGGATTGTACAACTCCCATGTTTCCCTCTGCATATAACCACATCATACGCAACTCTAAGTTGTCAGAACCCATAGCTAAACCCAACTCCTTGTATGGCATGTGAAGTTCATTGATGGCGTAGTATGCCGTCATGCAACGCTCATTGAACGCCCCCTTTCCAAAAGCTGTAGGTAGGCTCACGTCAATACCGAAGTGAAGGTTAGATTTTAATATGAGTTCTTGTGCAGTCATTAGATTATTCCTGATTTAAAAAACGTGTCCGTTTCTTTTTTATTGTCTAGGTAGTAGTTGATTCTGTCTACCGCCTTGTTGAATTTATCAGCACCAGATTGTAATGTTTCTTCGCTTGCCTGATAAACACCAATTGCAAAGGGATAAGCCTTCTCTTGTGCTACCCAATAGAACTTCTCCTTCTTGAGAACCTCCATGTATATGTAAGCTTGAATGTCATATCCAAAGCTGAACACATTGTACCTAAACTTATCGAGCGACATTGTGCTCTTGCTGTCTGATACATAATCACTCCCAAGGCAATCGAGGAATCCTCTAACCGGACATCCGTCAATCTCTTCGTTGAATTCATATTGATAGTCACCAACGAGGTATTTGTCATACACCCCAGTGACCTTCAACCTTTCAATCATCTCAAGAGATTTCTTGTAATCCTCCTCGCTCACCAACCTGACTCCACGTTGTTCTGCGTCCTCCTCATAGTCTTTGACCCAAGCCTTGTACTTGTTAGTCATCTTGGGAGCTCTGCCTCCTATCTCATCACACTTCTCCTTGTCATTGAGTATGGAGAACTGCTTATCAAAATCTTCAGGGGTAAACAACATGCAGTCATACATGCTGCCAAACGCCAACGCTGGAGACTCTTTCCTTAGCTGTCCCCTCATGTACATCTCCCACAGACGCATGTCTTGCAAGGCGTACTTGATTGAGCTGTATGATAAGTGACCCTTACCTACTGCCTCGGCTAACTTGATGGATAACATTACGACTTAGCGTATTCAGCGAGACGATTGTACTGCTCGTCATTGAACTTAGTCTTCGACTGCTTCTCAATCTTAGACCAAGAGTCCATCTTGTCATCTGATTTCTTGAGATAGTCAACAGCTTTCTGGTAGTCATCATCTACGGACGACTCCTTCTTAGGTTTTTCCGGTGCTGATTGCTTAGCAATTGCATCCTTTACCTCATTCGCTGAAGCTATGGATGTGTCAATTCCAATACCTAACACCCCTAACGCTCTACCAATAGCCGAAGTCTCGCAGTTCTCCACGTAGCTAGTCTTGTTGATGTTGCTGCTACCCTTTACCTCATGCGCATGTCCCGTCGCTATGACACGCTGCTCTAGGTCTGCTATTACGCATCTACAGATACACTCTTCATTGTTATCCAGTATGGTAACCTCGGTTGAGATGGTCCAAAAATTGTATTGTTGTTCAGCTCGGAAGAATTTGATACGCTCGTTTACTTCTACGTACTGCTTGCCACGAATGTTCGTGGTCTTGAATTTATGATTGCTCATGTTATTTAATTAGGGATTCAACTTCTTTAATCAACCTCATCTGAAGCATCACTACTGGTTGGAGCAGTATGCAGAGGATTACTATCGGAGATGCTATCAACATCTTTATTGTTCTCATCATAGGCTTTTATTAAGTCCTCGTATTCATCAAGCAATACGCTCTGTTGTCGAATCAGATTGTTGTATGCTTTCCTCTCTGTGTGTGCCTGTTCTACAAAGTTCGAGGTTTTCCTCGACATTATCAACATGTTTGCACACATTTTTTTCCACATGTGAAAGGCTTTGTTCATGATTTCAATGAATTAAGCGTGCCGGTCAAGCCAAGTCTTTCAGCGTCATCGTTAATCACCATGCACTTTTGAGTGAACTCTGGCACTGTAAGTTGACCTGCATCGTATTGCCTACAAGCGTCTAAAAAACGTTTGCAAACAGACTCGCTGTCGTGCAGTTTGAACATCCTGTCATGCTCTTTTAGTGGTTGTTCTTCTGTTATGTTCATTGAGTTAAGGTTAAATAGATTAAGATTAAAAATATCCCTATGTATCCTATTGATACAGCTAATTCTTCTGTGTTATTACTCATCGGTTCAAATTTGACAAGCGTTCAAGATTCCACATGATATGAACTACCTCCATGAAGTCTGTGATTCCATTCTTCTGGCTGACCGTGTCACCGCTCTCACTAAAAACTACAGCTTCATGTCTGTTGTTGATAGTTGTAACTGATAACGTGAGCTTGCCTATGGTAATCTTAAGGACTCCTGATTCAGGGCCGTGGGTGAGACTAAAGTTTCTATCTGTTTCCGTATTCATGTGAATTAAATTAAAGGGGTTATACTGTATTAACGTGATTAACTTTCTGTTATTGTGTCTTTAACATGCGTTAACACTTCGTTCCAATCTATTGATTGTAGGCTGTGGTCTATGAAATCCTTAAGGACTCCGTTGGGAATGGTTTCGTAGGTGCTTTCTATTAGCATGTCAAATACATCTTGGCAATACTGAGGTGTGATGTTAATTGTCATTGCATCATTTACAGCTTCTGTCTCTTGCCAAACACTGGCAATCTCATCAATGTATCCCCATACATTTAGCAACCAAGTCTCTTTGTTTCTGAATGATTCGTAGCTCATGATTCTATTATTAATGGTTCTACATTTAGAACGGCAGGAACTCGTGAGTTATTGTGCCATCCTCGGATAAACTTCCTACGTCGATGAGGTGCCTAGCAGTGCGACCATAGCTGCCTTGTAGACTCCACACTAATCCGGTTTGGATTAGCACAGAGAACAGCTCCAGTACGCTATCAGCACTAGCTAAACCTCCCTCGTAATTCATAATCATTCCAGTCAGCTGAGCTGTGTCTGGGATTAACGCTTTGGAATTGCAGTTGATATTCATGATGAATTGTTTTGTGGTGTTTCTATAGTTAGAACGCACCGAGTTCTGAAATATTGTCCGTCGTTTGTTAACGGATGTTAACCTGTTGGTTAGAGTTTAAGACCACGTCCCATTCCTCTCCGCGATGAGATATAATCGACTTCGCGTGCATCAAATCCTTGAGCTTTTCCTCAGCCTCGTCAAGGGAAGCTACTAATTCAGAAACCCGATTCTGCTGAAAGCTTATGGCTGATGCATTACTCTTAGCGTTCCTGAGGTGATTGCACAACGCTTCTGCATCGCTGTATGATAGACCATCACCAGAGGTGACTTTTTCCATCTCTACATCACTGGCATGAGATTGAGCTTCGCCAGCCTCAACAACATCGTACACTCTCCATCCTCCCTTGATGACATGAAACTTGGATACATCGGGCTTTGATAAACCTTTGACCTCAAGGAGAATCTCAAACTCCCCTCTTGAGAAACCACGACTAGTGACTGCCTCTCCTTCGCTCTTACCTTGCTTGATGGCATTGAAAGCCTCTTCGATACATCGCTTCTCATTGATAGCTAACCGCTCTTCCAAGCACATTACAGCATCACGAAGCGTGTCGTACCATGTGAGAACTATACCATCTATACTTAATGCCCATACGTTATCAGAGTCCTTTTTAAGATTGACAATAACTCCGTTTATGACTACGCTGTCAAGCGTATCCATGAAGCTTTCCTTCACCTCGTAGTTTCCAGCACTGATTCGCTTCAGGTATTCGCTACGCTTGAAGTTAGACTTTGCCTCGTCCTGCATGTCTTCCTCTATCTCTCGAAGTGAGCGGTCAACGTTGGCTAGGTACTGACTGGTGTGCTTCAGCTCATGGTTCAATACGTAGTCAATACGACTCAGTTCCGCCAAGAACGCTGACTTGTACCATACACGGCTGGGATTTGCTTCCCTGTATTCCCTGACAGCTAGCTTGAGAGGCGCGTCTGTATCCCAGTCACTATCATTAAGTAGAGGCAGAGACTCCATTAGCTCCACGATATTGGGAAACTCTGCAATCAACGATAGCTTTACAGCTACCCTGTACTCTCGGAAATCTTTCCATATTTGCGGGACTCCGAATTGGTCTTTGGTCTTCTCCACCTCTTGCTTCAATACTGATAGCACGATAGATTGTCGTGACTCGTTATCTCCCAAGAGCTTGCTCTCGATTTGCGCTAACGCTTCCTGTGGTGTGAATTTAGATTTACTCATGTCAATTAGATTAAAAGATTAAACTGCTTCTGTAGTAATAACGCGGCAGGTTTGCTGTTATTGTGCTTGTGTTGTTAACGAAAGTTAATTAAGTCTCTTACGTTGTATGACTTGTCAAGTGCCTCAATCACAAGTAGTTGGGCCTCGTGGTCGGCATCGCTGAAAAATATGTATGCTTCTACAATCTCTTCTATCGACAGGTTTAGCTGTAGAAAGGGGTTCGGAGAATTGTCAAACGGCTTGTTCATGATGCTATGGATTGTGTACGAGTCCGTAGAATCTCATACGATTTCTTGTAGTCTCTGCTCAACAAAGTGCACTCCAGTCCCAGCATGTCAAACGGATGACGCAGACCATACATATCCATAAGAGCCATAGCTGTTGGTACATCGCAGCTAAGGACCATATTCGGTGATTTGCCAGTCATTATGGTAAGGTGTACGTTGACCTTGGTTCGGAATCCACCTTTCTTGCATTCAAACTCCATCCTTGCGCTGACACCATCGACGTTGACTCCGGGCATGTTGGTGTAGAGTAGCCGAATGCTATCTCGAACCTTCATCTCCATAGGGGAGGGAACGAATCCTATAAGGCTAAAGTGTTGCTGTCTTCCTGTTGCTTTCATCATATCTTAATGTGTTTAATTGAACCTCTATAGTAATAACGCAGGACTCTCCTTGTTATTGTGCGTAGTATGTGAACGAATGTTAACGCTCTCCTAGAGGCAATCGACATAGTCAATCCACTCCAATCCGTATAACTCCTGTAGCTCCTCGATGCTCATGATTCCTCTTTTTCGTCCAGCATGTAGTCCACAGCTTTCATCGCTTTGGTCGCGGCTGACAGGGCCATCTTTGGCTTATCCTTTAGCTCTTTAACCCATCCATTGATATATGCCTGACTATTCTGCTCATCATCCTTTGGGCTGATTCCAGTGAGGCCCACAAGGAACTGACTCCCAATCTCAGCAACTAACTCCTCCTTGGAGTACGCATCACTTCCGAATGCTGCAACCTTGTCTAGTCGCTTCAAGATTGTTTCGTGTCCAGTGCTGTGAACCAGCTCATGGAACAAGGTCTTGTAGTAATCGTCGTTGGTGACGAACGTCTCTGGATTCGGCATCTGCACATGGTGACGTGACGGAACGTAGAACGCACGCTCTCCTCCATGAGACAGGCTTGGACGATTGTCCTTCGGGTACTGCTCTTTGTAAACTCTCTCAGCCTTGTCAATCGGTGTGAATTCGCCCACACCTTCGACTGGAGCAACAGGCTTGCGTCTCGGCTCAATGTCATCACACTGGGCGATGTTGAATACGTTCCAAGAGCGAGGAGTGAAAATCTTGTCGTACTTCATGCCGTTCGGGATATCCTGATGCTTTCGGTAGAACTTGCCGTCCTCTCCACGGAATACGATGTTCCAGAAGACAATCCATGTGCCTGACTCTCCCTTGCGAACCTGCCCCCCCTTGGCAACAGCTTGCTTGTATGTCAACCACTCGTTGTGCGGATACTCATGCTCCATCTGCTCTACGCATAGGAACAGGGTGTTGACTCCCTTGTACGCCTTGCCAGTCGAGTTATTGATTGGAGACATCATGCCGTCACCTCCGCTCCAAGGACGAAACCACTGGAGACCTTTTGACTCCAAACCTTCTACGATTCGGTCAGTCACTTTCTTATAAATATCTACTTTAGCCATGCTCTTTCAATTTGTGGGGAGACTGGATTGCCTCCCCTGTTTCTATAATGTTAACGCTCCTCAATCTCACTTTATTGTGTGGTCATGCATGCTTTCGTCAATCAGTCTCGGTGCTTTCATGGTAGAGCAGTACATCGGCTCAAATCCTTCTTGCCCTTCGAATGAGTTGTAAACGTATCCGGCTGCAACCAATGAACCGAGAACGCCTTTCTCCTCTGGTGTGAGTCCTGTGCCGTCGAATTCGCTGTAACCCATTCCGATTCCGTCGTTTTCTCCTTCTTGAATATCCTTGAGCATTGCTCTTTGTCGCTGAGTCATTTCACTATCATTTTTAATGTTTTCCAGTGCCATCGCTTCAATGCACACCAAACTAACGTTGTCATCAATCCACATTTTCTATCGGGGTTTTAGTTATACAGCTATAACGGATTCAACATTTACTTTATTGTGCAGAGCCCAATCTAATTTGCGCCGCGCTCCGTGCGTGGCTAGGCATAAGGTCCTTAAGGCGGTCCAGTATCGCCTCGAATTCAGACTGCAATGCATCCAGTTTAGCCTGTGCGATATCAATGGCTTCCTGAGCCTCGAACCGCTCACTTGGAGTAGTGCAAACATCCTTGACGCTGCGCATGAAGCGCCGCTCAAGTAACGCGTCTTCGTATGCGTCTTGATTGTCCTCACGAGCCTCCTTCAACAGGACGCGCTCAACGTTCTCCTTGCACTCTCTCAAGGTCAATCCTCCAGCGAACATCTCGCTGTCATTGTCCTCGTATGCAGTGTACTCCTTGAGCACTTCGTCCTTTGCGATGAACATCTTGAATTCACCATCGACGAATACGTCGGTGACCTTCTGCTGGATGACTCCGTATCCCGCGGCTCTCAGGTCCATCGTGTTGATGCCTCTCTTGAATGTGATGTTTAACTTACTCATTATCAGTGTGTTAGGGGTTATGTTATATCTATTTAGCTATCGCGTTACAGGTTCTATAACGGATATCAATCTTGTTCTAGTATCCAGTACTTGCCAACAGATGTTAACATCCCACACATGGGTAGTACTATATGATTGACTAACGCAAGGGGGATGATTGTACCTGAGGTCTTCGGTGCTCGATAGTGAATCGATTCCATCTGTCATTGGTTGGCGTATCCCTTAGGTTGATATAGATGCGATGTGCTCACCGGATAGGCTGGACCAAAAAGCCAAAACATTTAGCGCAACCCTGAGAAAGTTTGTGGGGGTGGGTCTGTGCAATGCGTTTCGGTTTGCTCAGCCAATCGTCCCTATGTATGTATAATCCCACTAGTAAACATTACTCCCAAAAAAACCGGGTGTAGCTGTATCATCAATTAAAAGAAATGTGTATTTTTGCGTGATGATTTTTTTAGCATATAGCATACTTGGAGCTTACACTTTCTTCGCATTCAAGTGGACAGTTGAATTCATACTAAACAGGAAAAGGACTTGACTTTGTCATTTTTTTCGTGTAACTTCGCATCAGCTTAGCGAACGAACGAACATCTTCGAATGCTTGCGGTGGCCGCATTCAAGAGTTCTTTAGATAGCTCCCAGCATTTTTATAAACTCGGCTATCATAATCGTATTAACTAAGTACGTGAGAAGAGGATGCTTGTGCCCTAACCCCAGATACTATGAAAGAAGAAGAGTTCGACATATCATTCCTTGACCCTAAGAAGCTTAAAGAGTCAGAAGACAAACTAGAGAGCGGAGAGATTACCTGTAACATAGATTCCCCAGAGGACTGCGAGAGCTGTAGTGGCTAATCTCCTATAATTCATTTGGTTAGATAGGGAGGGGGATTGGCATTTGCCGGTCCCTTTCTTTATTACTTTTGTAGCATGGACACATTGACGCAATTTGAAATGATTATCATTGCGGGTTCGATAGTTGGTACGTGGATTAAACACAGCTCCGATTACGCGCATCTGAAGGGAAGAGTGATTGCACTTGAGAATGATAACGGGGAGATGAAGGAGGACGTAAAGCAATTGCTCAGAGAGGTCCAAGAGCTGAAAGTTTTGTTGGCTAAGAACCAACTACAATAACCCACAGCTAATTACGTTATAGGTCTATGAAAGACCCTATCCATCTTTGTGATGTCGTATTGTTTGACGGCAAATCCAAGCGCGAGTATAAATTACGTGACGTTGTTCTAGCCGGAAACGATAAGAGTTTGATATGGCAATCGGACATACATCGTAATAGACTCATACAACTTGCGTTCAAAACCCCCTCCAAAGTAAAGACCCAGCGAAACAACATGCGTCTCTATATAAAGGATATTGATTTTAAAAAATATATCTCTGATTCAAACCATAATTGGGGACTCAGTAAATAATTATATTTGTGCCATGCAATACAAACGGGCACAGAAGGGAGCGAAGGTAAAGGGTGACCCAATCACCAAAGAGTCTAACCTAAAGGACATGGCGGTTCACATGGGCAAAGCCTTCCCTGATACAGCTATACCTGATAAGGTAATGCAGGGTTATGCTATGACATGGTTACTTAGTGGTCGCAAAGATGACGCACTAAAAGCTGTTATTGCTCAGGAGAAGAAGCGTCAGTCAAAGGGATTACCCGCACCTAATATGAAATCATGAAGACAGCTAAAAAATCAGAGAGAGGTAAATTAAAAGTTTCCTCAAAGAAAGTAGATGTACCATCCCCATCTGGATATCACTGGATGGAGGAGCAGGGTAGATACTATTTAATGGAGGGGGATGATAATTCGCACCCCGGAGCTGTAGAGAAGGCATCGTTTAAGATAGCTACTCATGGCAAGTAAGAGAAAACAGTCGTATAAGTTGGGACTACCAACGAAGTATACCGACCCCGGACAGGGTAAAGAAATCAAAGCCACTGTAGAGGAGGATGCCGACAACAAGAAGAAGATGGCGAAGGACTACAAGTCTGGCAAGCGTATCAAGCTATCTCTATTTAAGAAGCGAGTAGAGGCGAAGACAGGTACTAAAGTAAAGGCTAAGCCAATTAGTTCAGCAACTTCGTCTACGCTACAAAAGAAAGCCAAGAGTTCCGGAATTTCTTTCGGAACCCTAAAGCAAGTTTACCGACGTGGGCAGGGTGCTTGGCTTTCGTCTGGCTCAAGGAGAGGTGCGCCAATGGCAGCTTGGGCAATGGGCAGGGTCAACAGCTACATAAAGGGTTCTCGTAAACACGACACAGATTTAAGAAGTTAAACAACAACTATATTTGCGATATGAAAATGGTTAAAGTTGGGGGCAAAGAAGTCCCGTTTTTTGCAGCAGATGGCAAAGGGGGTAATGACCTCAAGAAAGCCATGTACGGCATGAAGATGAATAGGGCCGAATATGGTGCCAAGGTTGAGATGGGCCAAGGTGGTAAGATGTATGAGATGATGGGCGGAGGTGTCGTACAGCAATACGATAAAGGCGGAGAAGTGGGAGACCCACCTAGAAAGTTTTTCGTGGCTTCTGGGTTTGACAATCGCGGTGACGACCCATCGGGTAAAGAGATTGCAGCAGTCTTCATGAGAACAGAAGATGGAGTAAAGCAAATCAATCCGAGAGACCTCATGGAAATCTTCCCTGACGCGGATAACATGATGCAGGCATATCGTATGGCTGGTATCGCTGTGGAGGGCGGTGACAAAGGTGTCACTTTCCCTGAGATGAACCAAGGCTCTTACAACAAATCGTTGATGGGAGAGTTTGGTGCCGAAGACATGGACGGCCTCAGAGCTAAACTCAACATCGCTCCCGTTAAGTACGAGAGAGAAAGAGACCTCCCTAAGGTCGTTCCCGGTCTGCGAGGTGGAATGTAATCAGTTGAAGGAAACGAACTCGGTTCTATCCCGACCAATACGAAGAGGTCTAGTCGATACGATTAGGCTGCTTCTTTTTTCTGCGTATCCTGTATCTATGACTCCCTGAATGAAGTTTTCGTTCACGACGATATGTACTCCCTCTCCTACGTTGTTTCCATCCTCGTCTAAGCAAAGGATGGTGTAGATACCTTTCTCAAAAAGAGGTAAGGCTAATACGTCTGCTCCGTGGAATACGGTGTACGTTTCCAGCGAGGTACCCAAGTTCGGGTCTAGTACGTCTCCAAAGATTGAGTCTGGATTCATGCCCACGGCCCGGATTACGAGAACCTCGTGCGGTATTCCGTTCTGTGGTTTCATACTTAGTAGTAGGGGTGTGCTAAGTGCGTTCTCTTCTGTTGGTGCGTAAATACCATCGAGGATACTATTAAGGGATTGAGCGTTGCTTACGATTGCCAATGCGATTGCTAGGATAAAAAATAAATTCTTCATAATGAATTGTGTTATGGGGTTCCCTTATACAACGCATTAAGATTCCGTATATTGTGCCCATGCTTGTAAAACGCGGAAAAAAATTTCAAAGGGTCTCCAGAGTAAGCATGAGAGAGGGTGGTTTAGTAGACTGGCCTCCAAGCGGAGCGAAGTCTTTTGATTCTATTCTGGACAGACAGATATATAAGGAATCCACGGGAAACCCCTTGGCTGAGTCTCCAGCTGGTGCGAGAGGATTAGCTCAGATAATGCCCGGAACAGAGCAGTACCTAAAGGAGAAGGGAATGCTTCGAGAAGATTTCGACCCATTCAACCCTGAGCACTCGAAAGAAGCGCAACAGGTTTATATGAATAGTCTAATGAACAGGAGCTGGAATAAAGGCTCTGATGAGATTAAGATTGCTAAAGCATTGGCAGCATATAACTATGGCCCTACAGCTACAGTTCGCGTGCTTAACAAAGCTAAAGAACAGGGCAAGGATATATATGAATCTCTTGACTGGATTGAAGAATTACCCCTTGAGACTAGAGACTACATATCTAAGATACTTGGGTATAATGAAAATTTTGAAGACCAGTACGGAAGTTACAGACTAAGGTTTGATAGCTAGGATAGTTTTATAGGTTCTCCCCCTTCTAGCTTTCTGTATATTCTTTGAACTAGAATTCTTCCCGACTGAGACAAACCAAGTCTATTCTTGTGATGACCTGCTTCGTGAAACATAGCGTTAACGAATGAGTCTATTCCCTTTCCGTGATGAATTACTTCTAGGTATCCCTTTTGTTGTAGAGGCATTACCGTTCTTTCATACAGCTTACTCCTGCTCTTCTTCATTGCCTTGGCTAGGTGGTCAACGGTAAAGAACTCGTAGTCATAACAAAAGAGCATAGCCTCTATTTCAGCTGTACCTATATCATAGTTAAGCCTGATGTCTCTCATAACCATAGATAGTTTCTTCAACTCATTCTTCTTTACATATCTCTTGTTCAGTTTGCTAAATTCCCTTCTCTTCCTAACCGGATGATGTCTACTCATTAGTAGTATATTTGTTTCAAATTTAAGAACATGGCTACTCTTAGCGGAACTAGATTGAAAGATACATACACTGGGTTGCTTAAAACCAGTGATGCGGGTAACTTTACCGGAACACTAAAGGTTATTCAAGACGGCTCTGGAAATGAATCAGCTCTGTCTTTATCTACATCCACCGTAAAGGCAGCTGCTTTGCAGGTTAATACTATTACAGGGGGTAGTTCAAGTTCAAAGGCTTTAGTGTGGAATGACAGCACAAAAGCAATCGAGTATAGAACCTTCCCATCTAACTCTACGGTTAGCACAACCGTTGGTGGAAGTGCTGCGCCTACCATAACCATCGAAGCCGCTGACGCATCAAGCACTACGATTACACTGGCTGCAACTGACGGCTTGAGTTACAGTCGAGCAAGCAACGTAATTACTATTGGGAGGGGTAATGAAACAATCAACCAGCTTAGTACAAGCACCACTCTCCTTGCCAGTAATTCTGGAAGCACGTATTACTTAAACTCTGTTAGTGGGTTTGTTATTACATTGCCTGCTGCGGCTCCCGGAGTTGTTTTTAAATTCATCATTATTGGAGCGAATACTGGAAACATAAGTATTGTCACAGCAACAGGTGATTATGTTTATGGTAAGGCTGTTGTAACTTCTAACTCAGCTACTGGTCAATCTAGAGTGGGAACCGTGACCCAGAACAACTCTCGCAACGAAATAAATCTAGACCCTGATTCGACTAGTAGCGGTGGTCGTCAGGGCGATGTTGTCGATATTGTTGCTGTAGACTCTACTAACTGGTTAGTGACCGCTAATCTTACAACATCTAGCACTACAGTAGCTGCTGTATTAGTTATGCCTGCCCCATAATTCGTATCTTATTATCATGGATGACATTTTAAAGAAGGCTATGTTTGAAGAGGTTGCTGATTTGCTTGCTCAGGTTGAACAGATAGCAGAGAAGTACAAGCACTCTGGTGAGTTGGTGTATAGTACAGCTTTTGGGTACTTAGAAGAAGAGGGCGAGGAAGCTAATAAATGGAGCTTGGCTTATGGTCACAATTGTAGAGACACGGATGAGTTTGACGAGTTTGTTACACTTCAAGTTGAAGCGTTTCATCGTGGACGTGAAGAAGACGAAATTGATTTACCGGGTCTCTTTTTAAACTAAAGAGATATGAATGTAATTAGAAAGATTGTCATTGGGCCAAACCCCAAGGACGCTATGGCTTACTATGTAGGCATGAAGGCTGGTGGTGCTAAGGTAATCGCCATCAAAGAAGATGATGCTTCACTATATAAGTATAATGTAAGAAGGTATCATGTTTACCTAGAGGACGAAGATTCAACGTATATTTGGAAGACGGTTGAGAACCAACCACTTTTAATTGAATACGATTGTAATTTTGAATGAAGACATTAAATCACTTCTTCGTTAAGGTTCCTAATAAATCAACAGGAACCCTAAAGCTTGGCGATAAAGAAATCTTCTTAGATACTAGGTTCAACGAATTTGAACACAGAGTATGTTATGGGGAAATAATATCTGCCCCCTCTAAGCACAACACCGGAGCCAAGCCGGGAGACACTTTGTTCTTTCATCACCACGTAACTTCAGGTGCCTCCAATGTGATTGATGAATCAGAAGGAATCTATATGGCTATATATGACAATCAAAACAAGAGGGGTAGTCACGCTATAGCTTATAGGGATTCGGAAGGAGATATTCATATGCTGGCTGACTGGGTCTTCTTAGAGCCCTTAGAAGAGGAAGCATCGGAGGACGTGACAGACAGCGGTATAATCTTATCCGTTATTAAAGAAACAAAGGATGAGGCTAGGGTTGTTACACCTAGTATAGACATGATTAAAGAGGGTGTAGTTAAAGGTGATGTTGTTGGCTTCTTAAAGGACAGAGATTACAAGATGAAACTTGACGATGGCTCGATAGTTTATCGTATGAAATCAGACGACATCCCATATGCGGTCAAGTAAGTTCACTACCATTAACGCAGCCGAGAGACTTATGAGGTCTATGGAGATTGCAATAGATAACATGATTGATGAAGTTAAAAAACCTGTTGACCCTGAGGCTGGAGGAAGTGCTAGGAAAGCTGAACTGCAAAGTATTAAACAGACGGCGGTGGACTGCAAGGAACTTTTGGTGGAACGGCAGCGGCTTGAACAGATGGTAAAAGACATGAGGTCTAACGGTAGCATCGAGCAACAGAAAGATTACTCAGGAGGATTCGCGGAAAAATTCAGTAAGTAGATATGGCAAAGTTTATATGCAACGATTGCAGCCACGAGCAAGAGGGGCTCAACACATCCATCAAAATGTTGGACGGTAAGGTGAGGCACGACATAAGGTGTGATGAGTGTGGAGGATATATGGATTTAAAAGAACCCAAGTCAGGTATGCCTAGTTTCAAGGCTAACCGCTGGGGGCAAGTAATGTAATGGACACCTTATTAAATCTAGATGAATATAAAGAGCCTGCTGTTAAGATATGTCCCAACGGTACAGTCGGAAGTATCGTCGAACTTGGCGGGCTTCTCATTTGCCTTCCCTCGATACCGAAGGACGGAATCAAAGGAGAGGGTCTGGAGGCAAGTTTGCAGATGTGGGAGAGAGTACCTATGCCAAAAGAACTGTCCCGTCTTAGAAGTATGGACGAGTGGGCAGAGGCCCCGAAGGAGTTTCGAGAGAAGTTTCATCCATATATCGAGGAAGAATTTAGAAGGCGTAGGGAGGGTCTTTGGTTTTACAATAAGGGTGAACCTACGTATATCACGGGGAGGCACTACATGCTCTTACAGTGGACGAAGATTGACATTGGATACCCATCGTATCTTGCGTTCCAACGTGACATCTTTCTCCACATGGCTGCGTGTGAATCTGACCCGCGTTGCATCGGTCAGCTTTATACTAAGTGTAGGCGTTCTGGCTACACTAATATCTGTAGCTCTGTTCTTCTTGATGAAGCTACTCAAGTTAAAGACAAGCTTCTCGGAATACAGAGCAAGACGGGTAAAGACGCGCAGGAAAATATCTTCATGAAGAAGGTGGTGTCTATGTTTAGGCACTATCCATTTTTCTTCAAACCTATTCAGGACGGTACTACAAATCCAAGAATGGAGCTAGCCTTTCGCGAGCCCTCGAAAAGGATTACAAAAAACAACAAGACTTCTTTTGCTGGCGATGCATTGAATACAGTCCTCAACTGGAAGAACACTACGAACAATGCGTATGACGGAGAGAAGCTTCATATGTTGTATATGGACGAGGCAGGTAAATGGGAGAAGCCATCTGACATCCGTGAGGCTTGGAGAATAGAGAGGACCTGTTTGATTGTAGGCCGTCGTATAGTAGGCAAGGCATTAGTAGGGAGTACCGTGAACCCTATGGGTAAGGGTGGCTCTGAGTACAAACAGATATGGAGAGATTCAGACCCGCTTAAACGTAACGCTAACGGAAGGACAGTGTCAGGCCTGTATAGGTTGTTTATTCCTGCCTACGAATCGTTAGAGGGTTTCTTTGACCTTTATGGAAACCCAATCATCACTGACCCAAAGAATGAGGTTAAAACATTAGAGGGGGACATGATGACCTTTGGCTCCAAGACATTCCTAAGAAACGAAAGGGATTCTCTTAAGAGTGATGCGAAAGAATTAAATGAGCTTATCCGTCAATTTCCATTTACACCGGACGAAGCATTCAGGGACAGTGTAGAGGGGAGCCTATTTAATATTGGTAAGATATACGAACAGATAGAGCATAACGATTCTCTATACCCTAACCCAGTAGTCAAGGGTAATTTTCAATGGAGGGGAGGTGTCAAGGACACCCAAGTTGTTTTTAATCCTAACCCAGCCGGAAGGTGGTATGTATCATGGATGCCTGAAAGTTCTGAGCGAAGCGTGCTGACAAGAAACAAGGGTAAGATGATTCCCTCGAACCCAAGCAGGGGGTGTGGAGGGGTTGACTCTTATGACTTAGATGCTACTGTTGATGGAAGAGGCTCAAAGGGTGCTTGTCATATATACAACAAGTTTAACTTGGATGGGGCTAGCAATATGTTTGTAGCTGAGTACGCGAGTAGACCACCGATGGCTAAGATATTCTATGAAGATGTATTGATGGCCGCTGTGTTTTATGGGTACCCGTTACTGATAGAGAACAACAAGTACGGTATCGTAAGGTACTTTGAATCAAGGGGTTATGACGGTTACGTAATGGATAGGCCGGCTCACCTAAAGTCTCCTAGCTCTTCGGTGAATGTAAAAACGAAGGGTATCCCCTCAAATTCACAGGACGTTATACAGGCCCACGCCTCCGCAATAGAGGACTATATCCACAATCATGTTGGTCTAAATGAAGACGGTGAACCGGGAGCTATGTACTTTAATAGGACTCTAGAAGATTGGGTTGGATTCAAGATAGACAAGCGTACAAAGTATGACCTTTCGATAAGTGCTGGCTTAGCTTTACTGGCTGCTCAAAAAGTCAAGGCAGAAAAGAAAGAGGCTAAGTTCGATGAGAAGGTTTTCTTCAGAAGGTACAAGCTGAGTTAGGGGTCGCCGCATATTGTTATATTTGCACTTGAGGCCAACAAAATATTTCATGACCCAAGGGAGCAAAAATACCAAATACGGAAACTTTCCAGACCCCTTTGCGTCACCAGAACAAAAGCTAGGGAAGTCTTACGGTTTAAAGTACGCTAAAGCAATTCAGAGTCAGTGGGGAAATGGAGATTCGTCTACCTCTCTACTTAGTCAAAGAATGCAGGACTTTGAAAAGAACAGAGACTACGCTAACGGAACACAAGACACGTCTGTTTACAAACAGATTCTAAATGCTCTTGACCCAAACAATGGTGACGGGACTCTACTTAACTTAGACTGGAGCCCTGTTCCAATCATACCTAAGTTTGTAAAGGTAGTTGTCAATAGGATTCTTTCCAGAAAGCCATATCCATCTGTAGATGCCATCGACCCAATCAGTAAGGGGGAAAAGGATGAAGCAAAAGCTGAGGTAGAGGCTTCGATTAAAGACAAGGACTTATTAATGGAGGCTAAGTCATTAGGTCTTCAACCAAGGATTGACCCTGATATCCTTCCGGACACAACGGAAGAGGCAGAGATTTTCATGGAGCAAAACATGAAGACTAATGCTGAGATAGCTGCTCAGTTGGGAACAGCGTTGACTTTAGATTGGAATGACTTTGACCAAACGATTTACAGGAGAGCTGTAGAGGATTTGGTTGTTTGTGGAATGGGTGTAATCAAAAGAGAGAACGACCCTAACTACGGAATAACAACTAAGTACGTAGACCCCGCTTCATTCCTGCACAGTCAAACAGAAGACCCTAACATGTCCGACTTGGTTTACGGTGCTCATGTAAAAAGAATAAGCATTCAAGAACTCAAGAGACAGGCTGGTAATCAGATATCAGAGAAAGAGTATGAAGAGATTGCTGGCTCTGTAAGGGGTAAGTCATACAACAACAAAGAGATTTTTGGTCAGAGAGGAATTGATAGAGCTTCAGGTACTAGCACGTTTGGATACGACGAGTACCTCATCGAGGTGATGGACTTTGAATTCCTTTCCGTTGACTGTGTTTACTATGAAAGCAAGGAGTCTAAATTTGGAAACTCTGGATTCTATTTTAAAGGTGGGGAATATAAAGAGCCGACAAGTTCTGTATATGATAGGCAGCCACATAAGATGGAGAACCAGATGGTTTACGGAGGTTGCTTCGTTATGAATACTAAGGTTCTTTACAACTACGGTCCAAAGAAAAATATTCCGAAGAACGTACACGACTTAACTAAGGCTAGGCTTTCTTATAGTGTTGCATGCACTAACCTAAGAAGAATGCGACCTAAGTCTATTGTTGGTGGTGTCATTGGATTTGCTGACCAACTACAGCTAACTCACCTAAAGATTCAACAGTCAATCGCTAAGGCTAAGCCTGACGGTATTCTTGTTGATATCGAAGGGCTGGAAAATGTACAGCTAGGGCGCGGAGGGGATTTAGAGCCTCTCCAGATTCAAGACATATACGAACAGACAGGTGTGTTCTACTATAGAAGTAAGAATGCTGAGGGTGGTTTTCAGAATCCTCCCATTCGCTCTATTGAAAACAGCATAAGAAATATAAACGAGTATATAAACTTGTATAATCATTACCTACGCATGATTCGAGATTCAACAGGAATCAACGAGGTGATGGATGCTAGCACCCCAAAGGGAGAAGCTTTGGTTGGTGTCAGGCAACAAGCCTTGGCAGCAGGCAACAATGCGTTATATGATATTACAAACGCGAGCCTTGTATTGTATAAGAAGGTTTGCGAGGATGTCGTTAAGTGTTTGCAGGTAATACCAACGGACTGTGTTCTATATCGTGTATATCAGAAAGCCATAGGGGAGAGAAGCATGGATATCTTGAGTAGCTTCAATGACCTCCCTATGTACAATTTCGGTATTCGTGTTGTTCAGGAGATGTCTGATGATGATAGAATATTTCTTGAGCAGAACGTTCAGGCTACTCTAGCTCAAAAAGAGATTGACCTTGAGGACGCGATGGCGGTCAGACAGGTTAAGGATATTGACCAAGCACAGAGACTCTTAGCTGTTAAGCGAAAGAAGCGTATTGAAATGATTCAGAAGCAACAGCAAGCTAACATACAGGCACAGGCACAGGCTAATGCACAAGCTTCTCAGGTAGCTGCTCAGGCAGATATGCAGAAGATTCAGATGGAGGCTCAGATAGAAGCTCAAAAAATTCAGATGAAGGGACAAGTAGAAGTTCAGGTAGCTGCTGCTTTACATCAAATGAGAAAAGAGCTTGAGATGATTAGAGCACAAGCCAGCTTAGGATTCAAGACAGAGGACAAGGAGTTTAAGGAAAAGATTGAGACGCTAAAAGAAGACAGAAAGGACAGCCGTGTAGTGAAGCAAGCTGTAGAGCAATCAAAGCTTATTTCTCAAAGACAGGGCTCAAGGGGTGAGCTAGAGGATTCATCTGTACGGGGGAATCAAGACGTAATCAACGAACTATTTGGAAATGAGTAACGCGACTAAGATTAATTTAGACACTTCATCGAGAGTGGATGTAACCTGTAGAAAGGGAGACACCTTTTCTCTTCGCTTGACCGTTACTGCCGCTGATGGAGTTACAGTGGGGTTTGCTGCTGGCGATATATTCCTGTTTCAAGTAAGAGACTCCGATACGGGTGACTTGGTTACTAACGGGGCTAGTACTTTTTCAGCAAGTGTCACTGCTGATAACGCAAGCGCGGGTGGAATAAACGATAGTGCCGGCACTACCAATACTTCACTCAAGTACATTGACCTTTCGGTGTCTGCGGACACAATGAAGACCATGCCATCAGGACTATATGTTTATGATGTCGAACAGAAGTCAGGAACAGTTGTATCTACTTTGATTTTTGGTACACTTAAGGTGAACGAAGATGTTTCAATAACCGCGTAATGAAGCACCATGCCTGTAAGTGTAACCCAGCCTAAGAATGTAAAAATATCCAGCCAGCACGGTGACATCATTAAGGTGTCTATTGTTAAGGGTGGGTCGGATATTCAAGTAGTCACTCTTAATCAGGTGGCGAACAACTCTGTCACTATTGGTGGTGCGATTGGTGCTGGACCTGCTGGGGCGACAGGCGCACAAGGCCCTACTGGTGCTACAGGTCCTACAGGCGCTACTGGTCCTGCTGGGGCACAAGGCCCCGCTGGTCCTGATGGTGCTGACGGTTCTGACGGTTCGGGGGGAGCTACTGGTCCTACTGGTCCTACTGGTCCTACTGGTCCTACTGGCCCTGCTGGCCCTGCTGGTTCGGATGGTTCGGACGGCGCTGCTGGTCCAGTTAGTATAGTTAGAAATTTTGCGGTTACGGTAGTAAATAGCGGTGGTAACAAATTCGCAATAGATGGAGTAACCCAAGCTAGCTTAAAACTCCTTAGGGGGCACAGGTATGTTTTCAGTCAATCTGAAGGCAGTAACTCTAATCACCCCATAGCTATACAGACAGCCGCAGGTTCTTCTTATACTAGCGGTTGGACCTACACTGGAACCCCCGGAGAATCTGGTGCCAACGGTAGTTTTGTCGTTCCAAATGACGCACCATCTTCTCTTCAGTATTACTGCACGGTTCATGGGTATGGAATGGGTGCTCCCATTACTATTGAGAATCTACAGTCTGGTGCTGATGGAGCTGACGGAGCAGATGGTAGTAATGCCACAACGGAAACGTTAGACACTGCAATCAGTGTGTTTCTACCAGACGGAGGTAACTTTGGAAAGTTTTCTCATACCGACCAAATAGCTGTAGGTGACGGCAACAAGACAGCCATTGATATAATTAGAGAGGCCCTTGTTCAGTTAGGCCAGATTGCAACTCCTTCAATAACTCTCACGCCTAGTAGCGTTGGTTTTAACGACACGGCTATAAGTAATGCTACGGCGCAGATACAAGCGTCTGTAACAAACCCCAACCATTCTCAAGGTTCCACGATTACCTTTAAGTTTTACAAGAAGATTGGGACTGGTGCTTTTAGTTTGATTCATACTCAAACTGGAGTTACTGGAACTTCAGCCAGCTATACTCACAGTGAGACTTATAGTTTTGCTTTTGCTACAGAGAATCCGACTAGCGAGCACATCACTTGGAAGGTAAGTGCAGAAGAACCATCCAATGGTCAGGGTGAGGTGTTCAGTGAGGAAAAAGAATATGACCCTGTATATATTCCACCAAGACTAATAAAGACCAATAACACTAATGGTATTGAGCTTCAGAGGACCACAAACGCCACGGCTACAGTATCCTCTGATGAGAATGATTCTAATCGTCAGTTATATAACGGTCAAAGCAATCTCAAGTTTAAGGTTGAAGTTGAAACAAGTGGTGTTGCTCTGGATAGCTACGCAGTTCTAAATGCAAGTAATGCTCTAGTTGGAAACGTAGTAGACATATCTGGTGAAAGCCTTGACTCTAGCGGTAGAACCGGGACATTCACTGTCGCTATAGATGATGGCGATGTTGCTATTGGTGACTCTAACACATATAAAGTAAAAGTTTGGGATAGTGTAAGGCCCTACTCTAGCCTTAGCTCTACTGAGTGTGATTTTGAATCTGCATCTTACTCAGTAAATAGAGTGCCCGTTAAACTGGTGCTGAGTTCCACGGCTTTAACAGCCGCAAGCAGCGACGGAAACTTTCAAGACATGTATGATGGGTCCACCTCTAATAACGGTGTATCATCCTATCCTGAGAATATAACCTCTACCGGGGACTTACTTGATGCCAACACATCTCAGCTGAGCGTCAGTATGCTTGTGAATAATGCGCAGCAAACAGGAGACTATGTTTATGTCTTTGTTCCTTCATACTATTTTTCAAATGGTAGTGGGGGTTATCAGGATTTAACAGGAGGCGGTAATGTCAATCAAGATTTCTTTGAGGATTTTGGGGGTAACAATTACTCACAAAGAATAGAAAGTCCACCACAAACAACTGGTGACTTTTGGCTTTTAAAATCAGCATTAAATTTGCAAATTCAATTCGGTACAGCCGGCAATAAAATTCCATTTCATGTCTTAAGGCTTTACGAACCACTAGCCAATATTGGTTTGAGAGGAAGCTATTACCTAATAAGAAATACGGAATCTTAAAATGCCAGAGTTTAACGGACCCTTAACACATTCATCTGACTCTGCAAAGCTTCTTGAACTTGCCCTTCATCAAACTAGAGGCATTGGTTTATTTGATACTGTAGCTGAAAGAAACTCTCTGTCTTCTGCCAATAGGTCATCCCCCTATTTGGCCTACATGTGTAATGACGATAAGTTGTATGTATATGATGGGCCTAGGGAATCCGTGGTGGGGCTTGCCGATAAGTTACAGTCTGTAGGTAATAGTGATTGGACAAACACTAGCAACTGGAAAGAAGTAGGTTCGTCGAGTGGCGGGATTGACAATGTTGTTGAGGATACTGACCCTGAGCTTGGGGGAGACCTTGATGTTGGCAACTTTTCTTTTGTAAGCAGTAGCAACGAAGACATAAATTTAACTCCTGATGGGACTGGTTCTATTGCTCTTGACGCTGTAGTTAAGTTCAAAAGATTCAACACCACAGACGCTTCTAACATACCATCTCCAACTGCTGGTGCTTTGTATGCTGACAACAGTAACAGGCTATATTTTGGTGTGACTTAAAACTGCTTATATTTGCTTTTAGAAACTAAGAAATAAAGGAACATGGCTAGTTGGAAAAGAGTACTTATAGAAGGTGATGTCGTCAGCCCCTCTGCTGGTGACGGTATTGATGTCAGTGGGGCAGGCGAGGTATCGGCAGACTTAAAGGCTAACAGTGGTCTCGTTATTGATACAACCGAGATTTCTCTTGACTTGGGTGCCTCCGCGATTGATGGAACGCTTGGTGTTGCAAATGGTGGTACTGGCGCAGCTACACTAACAGCAAATGGCGTCTTGATTGGCAATGGCACTAGTGCTGTTACTTCCGTAGCTATGGTCACTAAGGGTCACATCTTGGTGGGTGACGGCTCAGGTAACCCTTCAGCTCTTGCTGTAGGAACTGACGACAAAATACTTGTTGCTGACAGTAGTGCGACCAACGGCGTTAAGTGGGAGACTATTGGCGAATTGACATCTAGCGGTACCGTTACTGAGGTTATTGGCGGAACCAACATCAGTGTAGCGGACGCAACAAGTACTCCAACCGTTACTCTTGACGCGGCATTGACTAGCATGACATCTATGGCTGGTGCTAATGGTTCGACCAATAACCAAGCTGGTACCGGCTTAACAATTGCTGGAGGAGCAGGTGTAGGCACGGGTACTGGTGGTAGCATTCTTCTTAAGACATCTACGGTCAGCACCACAGGTGGAACTAGCGTAAGTGCTCTTGAAACCGCAGTTACTATCGCTGGTGCAACCGCTAACGGTCTTGATACTACAGTAACTATTCACGGTGACCTCGTTGTTAATGGTTCTACGTCTTCTATTGATGTTCAGACTTTAACCGTTGAGGATGCTTCAATCTTGCTTGCTGATGGAGCAAACAGCGTTGGAAACGCTGACGGTGCTGGACTTACCGTAGACACGGTTACGGCTACCCCCGCAAACCATCCTAACTTTATTTGGAAAGACACCAACCTTGGTGTTGCTGGATGGCAGTTCAAAGACCACGGGGCCGCATCCTCTGCTGGTAGTGCTCCAATGGGTGTTGCTGCTTTGACTAAAGGAACCGCAGACCCTGCCTCGACCATCATGCCTACTGGTTCAATGTGGTACAATACTGGCAATGTTGGTGGCACCGGCTCAGGAACTAAGGGACTTTATCTATACCTTGATTAATGGGTTTACTAGGAAGAAAGAAAGAGGTTACTGGGTCCAATCCCAATGACCCCCTATCTCGTCAAGAAGTAACCTTTATCTTAAAGACGATGCATGGTTGCACGTTCGAGGGTAAGGATGTACTTTTGTTGGCAGACGTAGTGAACAAGCTACATAGTTTTTTGAAGTCACAGTAAGTTAAAACCCACTGCAATGAAATTAGACATCACTGAGATTCATTTTGTAAAGAGTTCTGTCGAGAACCAAACCATCAAGGCTTCAGATTCCAGAACGGTGTGCGGACTCTTAGATAAGTTGGACAAAGAGTTTGTCCGCTTGCAAAAGATTCAAGAAAAAGAGCAGCCTTCCAATGGCGTGATGGAAGCTGCAAAGTAATGCGGCATCATGGCAACTTGGAAAAAAATACTTGTAGACGGTGACAACACCAACCTAAGTAATACTAACCTTACTCAGACCTCCTCCAGCAGGATATATAACCTGAACGGAAACACTAACATTCTTGGGTTTCAGGACGGTATCATAAGGATGGTGGATGCCTCACTGGGGGCTGAGTTTCAGTTTGACTCTCACAATAGATTGTTTACTCTCTTTAATGAGAATGCAATTAGATTCAATGATGCTGACAACAGTCACTATATCGGCTTAAAGCCAAAGTCCGAAGTAGGTACCAGCTATACAATTACACTTCCCGGTAGCCCTCCGGGTTCCGCTAACAGAATTCTTGAGTCTAACTCTAGTGGTGACCTAGCTTGGATTGACACGCCGTCTGGGAGTGGAAATGTTAGTATAGATAGCTACGCGGAAAACAGAGTCCTTACAGCGGGCGACAGTAATGGAAATATAGATGGCGAGGCCAACATGACCTTTAATGGTAGTCAGCTCAATATTACGGGGAGAATTATCTGTACCGACTTTATATCCCTTGATACAAACAATAAAGCTATTAGGGGTAAAGATGATGGTGGTACAAGTAGAGAGCTAATTAAGTGTGATGGTTCTGGAAACACCCATGTAGGAAACGCCGACAAGAAGACATTGCTGTCTGGAGTATCGGTAGACGCTGGAACCCTAAGCCTTAGTTGTGGCACATTTTTAGCCACAGACATAACAGCACAGAATACTGGGCTTAGCAGTGCTGGCGACCACGGCCACGGTTCTATAGTTACTTATTTTGGAATTGACTCAGGCGTAGGAACCACAGCTGGAAAGGTTTACTATTATGACGGTAGTAGCTGGGAGTTTGCAGCGAGCAATGTAGAGGCTGGTAACAAAGCTTTTCTTGGCATGGCTTTAGGTAGCACTGAGGATGCTGGTTTTTTACTTCAAGGGTATGTAAACACGGGTGCTACTTTAACCGCCGCACGACAATGTTTTTTAGGAACTCAAGCTCAAATCACAAATACGTCTCCGAGTCAAGGTCAATTCAAGAGAGTCATGGGCCATTCGGTAACAACATCTGTGATGTACTTTAATCCTGAGGCGACTTACTTAGAGATAGGTTCATGATATGTCAACAGTATTAAAATACAACGGAACGGAAATGGCTAGTATATCTAAGATAAACGGTATTGAGAGGGGAAGCAGTGGCGGTGGTACAGCTACAACTACACCGACGGGTTCAATCTCCTTCGGTTTTGGGCAGGGTTCAGTCACAATTAGTAATCACTCTAGCTATACAAATCCTAATTATTCAGTATCCGTGTCAATTGGCGGTACGGAAATCGTTGCTGATGCAGATGTAAATCACGCTATGGACAATGGCGATGATTCATTGGGGCCA